>Ga0209164_1001092_pt1 | contig 40231 bp, 46 predicted proteins | sample MTBNYHSulfiMetaG_FD_187458 | JGI IMG/M metagenome (GOLD analysis project Ga0209164, IMG submission 187458) | Enrichment culture microbial communities from rom New York Harbor, USA that are MTBE-degrading - MTBE-NYH (New York Harbor Sulfidogenic)... | ecosystem: Environmental > Aquatic > Marine >... | reverse complement strand
GGCGTCGAGGAAGACGTCAGCGTCCTTGCAGAGGTCGCGGGCGCAGACGTAGGGGCTAAGCCCCTTCACCTCTTCCCTGGCGAGCTTGTCGATCAGGTCAGTCATCCTTATCCCTCGCTTCCGCCGCCCTGGCGTGGGCCTCCATGCCCTCAATCCTGGCGAGAAGAGCGGCTTTCTTCGCCAGCTTGCGCTGCGACTTTTTGCCGATCTCTTCGACGTACATCCACTTGCCGAAGGTCTGCAGGCTCACCCCGCCCCAAGCCTTGGCCGAGACGCCGGTGGGCAGGATATGATTACCGCCGCTCAGGCCGTAGTCGCAGAAAGCCTCTCCGGTGAGGATGAAGACCGCGCCGGCGTTCCTTATCTTGGGCACCAGCGCCTTGGCATCCTTGACCATGAGCTCGAGGTGCTCGGGTGCGACCTCGTCGGCCGCGTCCAGAGCCTGCTTCAGGTTTTTTGCCAACCAGATCCTGCCCCATTTTGGCAGTGAGAGCCGAGTTTGATTCTCGGAATCAAGCGAGTCCAGCTGCTCTTCCAACCGAACTGCAACCATCTCCGCGATTTCATCCGACGTGGTCAGACACAGAGCCGCGCTGTCCGGGCCGTGCTCCAGCTGCGCCAGCATGTCGGCGGCCACGAGAGCCGGGTCCGCCGTTTCATCAGCGAGTATCAGGACTTCTGAAGGCCCGGCTGGAACGTCGATCCTGACGTTCATGCTCGAGACCTCCTGCTTGGCGGCTCTGACGTAGGCGTTGCCGGGGCCGCAGACCAAGTCCACCGGCTCGAGCAGCCCGTCGATCCCGTAAGCCATCGCCGCGACTGCCTGGGCTCCGCCCATCCTGTAAATTTTGGTTATGCCGCACATCCTGGCCGCGGCCAGCACGTAGCTGTCGACCTTGCCGTCTTTCCGCGGAGGTGTGCAGACGATGGTCTCCTCGACGCCGGCGACCTTTGCGGGCACCGCCGCCATGAAAAGTGAGGAGAACAGGGGTGCCCTGCCAGCGGGGACGTAGACGCCGACGCGCCTCAGCGGCCTGAAGACCAGCTTTGTGGTGAAATCAGATTCCCGTTGGACGACATCCTTGAGCGTGGCTTTTTGAACTTTTGAAAAGCCTTCCAGCCTCTTCTTCATCTCCAGCATCGCCGACCTCTCTTCGGAAGAGAGGGAGGAAACGGCCTTGTCGATCTCGGCCGAAGTGACCAGAACGTTTTTCTTGGTGATTGAGATGCCGTCGAACTTTTCTGTGTACTCGGCGACCGCCGCGAAGCCGCGGGCCTTGACCTCCTTCAGTATCGAAGAGGAAATCCGTCTCGCCTCCTCGTTTGCCTGGCGCCTCGAAAGCGAGTACTCGGAGACCAAGCGAGGTGAGAGCCTTTCAGACTTTACAGTAGGCGACGTGAAGAAAACCCCTGCCGTTGCATCCTTCGGAAGCCATATTTCCCACCTTTTCCCATTCCCACTTTATTCCCACCAGACGTATTTAAACCTATCGCCGGGGAGATACCGAATCCGCTTCACCCCCACTGCGCGGAGAGTATCTTGGCGCCGACATCCGAGAGCGCGCTCCTGATCTGGGCCACCGTGGCCTTGCCCGGGTTGCATTCCACCTCCCAGCTGGCCGCCTCGCCCCTGCGCGAGGAGTGGGAATTGGTGCTCACCAGGTCGACGCCGAGCTTGGCGAGAGCCATCGCCGCCTGGGCGAGCGCCCCCGGGGAGTCGGTGAGGAGGATCTTCAGCCTCAGGAGTTTCTTCTCGCGGGCCGGCTCGACCCTGACCGCGCTGTTGCCCTCGAGCTCCAGCACGACCTTTTCCCCAGACTTTAAGTTGAGCGCGTCCCTCATCGACTGCGGAATCAGCACCCTGCCCTTCTCGTCAACGCTGGAGACGTTTTTTCCCGGCATACTATCAACGGCATATCGACTTTGGCGGAGCCCGTATAAAACTGCAATGCAGATTTGTCAAATCTTACGTCCCGTTAATAGGGTCCAAAGATAATTTAGCAGGTTTTAACCAGGTGAAAATTACTGAGGCAAGTCCGCTACCTGTTCCGACCCTTTCTCCTTCTCGGTCTGCCGCCACAACCCGTTCCAGGTTGACCCATTCCTCTTCCGGGGCCATCCCTTTTTGGAACACCTTTCGCCATACAATCACCACCAAGATAATGTTTCAAAGAGTCAAATAAAATCTCTGCGCTTAATTCTGGAATAAATTGTTCGAGTCAAAAAAACTGAAGCGGGTTTTTATGATTCGTTTTTTAGGAAAACGAGGAACTAGCAGTACTGGCCCAAGTAGTCTTTTCTTCGCTCGATTAGAATCTCTGACATGCGGCTGTGCCCAGAGATTATCTCTTTAAGATCCATTGTTTTCAGCCTTTTGTTTTCCACCACGATCTTTCCGTCGACCAGCACCGTGTCAACCGCGTTTCCAGGTGAGGAATAAACCAAGTTCTGGTAGATGTTGGCGTAGTCGCCAAAGTGCACCGGTCGCATGTTGGGAACGTTCAAATCTATCAGCACGACGTCGGCTTTCTTTCCGACCTCTAACGAGCCTAGCTCTCCCCTCATCCCAAGCGCCCTGGCACCGTTGAGCGTCGCCATTTCCATTATTTTCAAAGCAGGCATCTGAGAAGCGTCAGTGAATCTAGCCTTGTGAACAAGTGACGCGAACTTCATCGTTTCAAACATGTCGGTCGTGTTGTTGCAAATGGGGGCATCTATGCCCAGCCCGACGTTAACGCCCATCGCCATCAGCTCGGGAGCGGGCGAAACGCCGTTGCCCAACTTGGCGTTGGAAATGGGGTTGTGGGAAACGTGGGTGCCTGTGTCGGCGTATATCTTCTTCTCTTCCTCAGAGAGCCAGACGCAGTGGGCCGCCACGACGTCTGGACCTGTGATGCCACAGTCGTGGGCCCTAACCGTCGGCCTCTTGCCAAAATCTTTGACGCACATCTCAACTTCGTTCCTCGACTCGTTAAGATGGACGTGGATACCAGTCTTGTACTTATCCGCGAACTCGCGAGCTTTAAACAAAAACTCATCAGAACTTATCGGGAGCCACTCCACCCCCATCCATACTTTTACCCTGCCGCTCGGGGACCGGATGGTCCTAAAGGCCCGCTCGTTGTCTTCCAAGCTTTCTAGGCCCTTTAACATGTCTGTGGCGGTGCTCGACAAAACCGACCTGATGCCCAATTTCTCCGCCGCCCTTGCGCAGTCCGCGAGCTTGATATACATGTCGTTGACGACGGTCGTCCCGGAAAGAAGAGCCTCGGAATAAGCGAGCAGGGCCGCGCGGTAAACGTCCTCTGAGCTAGCTGCCGCGAGCACTGGGTAATAATAGTTGTTCACGAAATCCTCGAGGTTCAAGTGCTCCCCGATTCCCTTGGCCGCGTTGTCCGAATGAAAATGCAAGTCAATTAGGCCGGGGATCACTATTTTTTCCCTGGCGTCGATAGTTATGTCGGGTTTTTGGCCTTTTAGCTCGGCCTCGCTGCCTATTCCGGCGATTTTATCGCCTTCGATTAGAATTGAGGCGCCTCGAAGTATCTCCCTCTTCGGATTCATCGGGACCACAATCCCGTTCTCTATCAAGATTCTCTCCAATCTAATCACCAAAAGAGCCCATTATAATTTTAAAATATCGCTATTAATATCTGATGCAAAAGTGCAAAGAAAAAATGACAAGATAGAAATTGCTGTTTAACTTCTGGTTAATGAGGCGTTAGACTTATATTGTCTGGAGACTTTTTTCCCGGAATAATATCAGCGGCATGTCGACTTTGGATTCCAGGATAAAAAACGGCGGGAATCCTCAGCGCTTCTTCCCTCGGCGCAGCTCGATTACCACCGGGTTTTCTTGGTCTGGGCATGCCAACAGCGCGACGTTCTTGTCCTTCAGCCAGTCGATATCGGCCCCGAACTTCAGGGCTCGAATGGTGGGGTAGATGTTGTGGTAAAAAGATCCGCAAAGCGATGGCGCCCTGTTACCGCTGAAGTCGAACTCCTCGCCGACCTTGTGGCCGGCGTCGCAGTGGCCCTTCTGGACGATTATCCTGCCTTTTACCTCGTATCCCATGGCATCTCAGTTTAAGTCGGCTTGCGTGTATAAAGATTATTTGATTTTCGGCGGCTTAGCTTGACTTCGAATAATGAGATGTTAAACTTATATGAAATGAAAATAGTTTTTTTATGGTAAACATGGCAGACATAGTTGATACCGCAGTTGCGGCAGGAAATTTCGAAACTCTGGTGACAGCCGTAAAGGCCGCCGGCCTGGTAAAGACCCTGAAGGGCAAGGGACCTTTCACCGTCTTTGCGCCGACCGACGAAGCCTTCAAAAAGCTTCCCGAGGGAACCGTTGAAGGACTGCTGAAGAAAATCCCGAAACTGAAGAGCGTCCTGACCTACCATGTGGTCGCCGGCAAGGTCAAAGCGGCCGACGCGATGAAGCTAAAGTCGGCGAAGACCGTGCAGGGGAAGGAGATAACCATCAGCGTCTCCGGGTTCTTCAGCAAGAAGGTCAAGGTAAACGACGCCACGGTGGTCAAAGCGGACATAGAGGCGGACAACGGCGTCATCCACGTGATCGACAAAGTTCTCCTGCCTTAGTAAAACACCCAAATTTTTTATTTTTCACCATCTTCCAGCTTCGGCTATCGAAAAACGATGACGCGAATCCGCTCCCTCGCAAAGTTTTCAAATCATCTGCTCTCGCGACAAATGTCCTCTGACTGGCCCATCCGCTTAAGTCGTATCAGCATCAAGATATTTTACATGGGTGAATTTGACTATCGAGAAAATACCTCAATGCAGGTTCAGGGAGTACAAATCCCAATAAGCTATGTGAAGATACCAATGGCGAATGGTTTCGATTGCCCCTCCAAGAGATGCGGCCTCTGCTGCGTGACCCCTACGGGAGAAGGTAGTTTCAAGCGCGTTCCTTTCGGTAATCTTCAAAAGTGTGAGCATTTTGACCTCGGAGCTCGATTATGCAAGAGGTACGAATCACGCCCGTTCATGTGTAGGCTTTTCCCATTCTTGGTCATTCCAAGTTCAAAGGGGTTGATTTTTAGCCCCAATCTGGAGTGCCCCTTTTTTTCTGAAACCGATCAACATTTCGGTTTAAGCGAACTTGTTGCCACTATAAAAAAAGATAATGAACTTGCAAATGGCGTCAAAGGCGAATACTTGGATTCGTTAAAATTCATGGAGTCGGAGGGGGAAAAATTCCGCGATTTTTTTGTTTATGATTGTAAAATAATTCCCGCCCAAGTTCTTGTCGCGCCTGCGAGTCCAGAAATCATCAGAACAACAGTCGAAAGAAATCTCAAAGGAATAATAAAATTCGAAGACTTTTTCCAAGAAGTTAATGACTTTGTGGGCAAGTGTTGGAGTGAAGTTTACTCGAAATGCTCATATCCTGAAGGTTCGCTCAAAAGATTTGTTCTTGACGACGTGGCGGCCAGGTTAGAACACAGGCCGCTAAAGAGCCTGCCTGAATTAATCATCAATTTTAATGAACGCGAGTGGGTATCCTACATCAAGCCGAATTTAAACGGGAGAGATCCGTCTCTAATAGCAGTGAAAAACAATGGGTCAAAAATATCCATTAAGGATGTCTTCGAGGGGAAAAATTGGGAAATAAAGATTTCAAAAATCCCTCTCGGCTTGTATTTCTCATCCGATGCAAAAAAAATGTTTTTTGAATATGCACAACTGATTTTCTTGAGGGAATTATTTTTCCCTTCGCTTAAGCGAGAACATGCAATTTCCATCGGCTATTCAAATTCAGTTCCCGATTTAAAAAGCGCAAGATTTGAGTCGTACGTAGAAACTTTTTTCATGCCATTTCTATACTTTCTCGCGGATGCCCTATTATTTTGCGCTAGAGATGCGACAAATCACGTCGACAAACAGTTATGCCGGGAGATTATCTCCTCGGTTGATTCCCGAGTCCCTTCCTATATTTATTGACCCCTCTCCCGAAGGGTTAATTTTGGCCGTAGTCGGTCGCGTCACCAATGTCCAATGTCTTACCATACATTTTCAACGGTTTATTCTTACTCGCCTTTTGAAGCTTTTGTCTTCCGCTGGTGTTCCAGCAGCACCGACAAGAACATGGCCTCGAGCGGATTTGACTTCGGCACAGCGCCCAAAGCGGAGGCTTGTGCTCTGAAAAATTTCATCGTCTTATCAAAAGCCCATCGCTCGTCCTTTTTCAGAACTTTGCGATACCCCTCCCATTTGACCATCTCAGAGTCAAGTGCCTTCCTGAATCCTGGCATAAGTCCAACCATAAAGATCCTTCATCGGTCATATCGACTCTAGCGGTTGACAAACCTTTTGCAGAGGGGTTGCCGAAAGTATTCTTTGATAACGAAACCTTGCGGGATTTGTTTATTAGAGCCGTGTGAGGCAGCATAGATTCAGTGGGAAGAATCAAAAAATTGGCGAGACGCTATATAGACTATTCACTGGAAAGGTTAAAGAAAAATTTAAGAAAGGGCGAGGTTGAAGTTGTTTGATAAGCTTGTTGCGTTTGGTTTACAATAGCGCTAAAACCAAAAAAGAATATTAATTTACAGTTTTATTTAGACTCTCCCAACTTCTTCAATATATTCCGTTTCTCTGCTGAATTTTTCCAGGTTATTGAAGTGTATTTTTTCCTCAACGCAAGGTGCTCGTCAGATTCGCCACGTTCTCTCAATATGACGTAGGGGCGCGTTTCTTTTTTCTTTCGTCGGTATGCCATTGTTCAAGCTCCAAACTCGCAACATTCAAGTCCTATTGTATAGTTTGGTTGGTCAGTAAATAAGATATCAGGCTTACCTATCCTTGGTCTGGACGCACAGGCTAATTTCTCCCTTGAGTTCAAAAACAAATCGACAATCCTTTCACAAAAAATTACTCATGTTAGGATATGACTTTAGGTTGGGAAGTCTAAATTGAAAAAGAGGTTCAAGCTGGCAATTTTGGGACCGAAGGGCCGTTCCATAACTCCGAAGAATTCACCTCATGGTATGCCCGATCCGGGGTCGGCAGAATGCCAGCCAGAGGATGGATACACGGCGTGGAGAAGGTAAAAGTCAAATAGGCCCGATAGCGCAAGCGATGCTCGGAGGAATGGTAGGTATGAGGGAGAAGTTATGTTCCGTTAAAAAGTGTTCAAAAAAAGCCGTGGTTTTTGTGTTGGGTTACAAAGGGAGCCATACGTATTTTTGCGAGAAACATTCGTTCAGAAGATTCCTAGCTAGGTAACGCGTGTTCAATTTTGCCATTATGCCTACAAAAATTGAAATTCATTGTTAGCGACCCAAGGGAGTGACTAATGAATTGCAGCCCACGGAGACCAATGACACCGCGGATTTTCAACTCCACTTTTTGGTAAGGGGCGTGGATTATTTCAAATCCACGCTTTCGGACATCAGTCAGTGTGTCATGAAAGTCATACTATTTAAGCGCCCCAGTTTCTGAACCCTGGGGGTGGCGCCGGAGGGGAGATTTGAACTCCCGAGGCCCGTAGGGCCATACGCTCTCAAGGCGTACGCATTACCTGGCTTTGCTACCCCGGCTCGTTCAATACTGGAGTTGGCAGGGGTTAAAATTTGTGCCACTCCAGCGACGCCCGAATGAGGAACCAAAGATTGGGGGCGTTATAGTAATCTTTTTTCTGTGATAAACAGCCCAGCTTAACATGGGTTCGGCATGGCAGGCGGACTATATAGAAGATTAAAGGAGCTGGAGAACGGCAAAAGAACATCGCGGGAGGAGTTCGGAAAATGGGCCCCGCACCTGAAGGTCACGTTGAAAAACAAAATCGACGAGTATGATGGCCAAATCAAGGCGACGAAGGAAATCATCGCCGAAGTGGAGGAAAGAGTGAAGGAGTTGGAAAAATCAATCGTGCGAGACAAAGAAGCCATGATCGGCGAACTGCGGCGATTGCTGGAAGGCGAAGCTTGATGTGCCGCTTGTTATCGATGTGGGTGGTTAATTTTTAATAAGGGATTTCTTTAAACGCTCTTTCAGCCGGGAATATTCCTTAGCTTGCTTGATTACTTCCTTTTCCCTCTTCATCAGGATGCTCACAAATCGTTGCAGATTCCACAATTCGCGGTCGAGCCTTGCCTTCGCCGACTCCAGCTCGGACGCCCGTTTCTGGGCCTCTTTACGAGCCTTTTCGCTTTCCTTCGCTCGGGAGCTCTCTAGGGCTGCCTTGACCGCCGCTGCGCGTTCCAGCTCCTGCAGCCTCTTGACTTCGGTCAGGTCCCGAACCGAGACGACAACGTGCGTTTTTTTGCCATGGAGGTCGCGAATCAATCCCGCCACGATGCACACCGGCACCATCCTGCCGCCACCCGTGCGCAGGCTAGCTTCAACGGGGCCGCCACGCCCATTTTTGACGGTGGTTTTAAAAAGTGATCTTAATTTTTTCATGTCCCCGACGCTAACCGAGTTCTTCTTCATCAACTCGACGTAGTTTTTACCAAGCATGTTCCGCAGCTTGAACCCAGAGTTTTTTTCGTAGGCGGTATTAAGGAAAGCCACTGAACCCTCAAGGCTGATCGCGATGATGGGGTCGGGTATGGCCTCCAGAATGGACCTCGCCTCGGGATACAATCGCGCCTCGAGCATTTCCATCAACCTAAATCTACGACGCGGCCTTTTAAAAATTACTTCCTTTCAGAGTTGAGGAAATTTCAATCGCCGCCAGTACAGATGGTTAATCCTCACAGAAGTTTCCAGCGTGTTTCTAAGATGTTAAAAATTGCGTCGGGTTACTTTACCTTGGTCTGGAAAAAGGCGATGGTGATCAGGAGGAAGGAAATCCAGATCAGGATGAGGCCGAAGAAGATTATCGTCAGCGCAGCGCCGATCAGCAGCAGTATCCCTGCGGTCTCGAACAGGTGCGTGCCGGTCTTTTTCGCCAGCGAGTTCAGCGACTTTCTGATGAATATCGCCGAGATAATCAGGAAGACGAAGAGCACGACCAGGACGATGACCACCGCGCTCAGGATACCCCAGAGGTTGCTCATGTTACCGAAGTAGCCACCAAGCACCTGGCCTATCGTGGTCCAGCTGGCAAAGTTGGCGAGGTTTATCCCGGCACCCGCCAGTATCGAGAACAGCGCTATCAGGACTACCGCCACCACGGCGACCACGCCGACTATCATGGTGATGAAGCCGTAGAGGGCGTTGTTGAAGATGCCCTGCTCCTTGTAGTGGTCGGCCATGCCCTTGAGGCCGACGAGAAGCAGGATGATGCCGACTAGCCCGAGAACTCCGCCGAAAATCCCCATCGGCAGCGGAGTCAGCAGCATCAGGAGCGACCCGACGCCGCAGAGGTTCTTGCTTGATTCGGGTGTCATCTATAGTGATTGCTTTTTGGCCTAAATAAATGTTTTCAAGCGGAAAATTGAAGGCGGCGAAGGCTCGGCCGCGGAAGTTTATAATTGATGGCGCGCGCAAGGGATTTTCATGGCATTGAGCGTCTTGGCGATCGGGCTGGCCGTCAGTGCGATGTTACTCTGGGCGCTGATCCAGGTCCTCTCGGCGATCATCCTCAAGGACACGAGCATGTCCCTGTTCAACGTTTTGGCCAACGCCATCGCGATGACGCTTTTCGGCGTCTACCTGTTTTTCAACGAGGGCTTTTACTATCCCGACCTGGGCCTGGTCATCGTCGCCGTCCTGGGCGGGATCTTCGACTCCCTGGTCGGCTTCGCTTTTTACCTGTACGCCCTGAAGAAGACGGAGACGCACGTGGCCACGTCGCTGTCGAACACCGCTCCCTTCTGGGCGGTCGTCGCCGCCATCCTCCTCCTGGGCGAGGCGGCCAGGCTCAACGTCTTCGTCTCGGCGCTCATGATCGTGGCGGGCTCCATCCTGATGCTCTCGGTCAAGGAGAAGAGCATCCACAAAATCCGCAACCAGGGCGCGGCGCTGGCGCTCGCGGCCGGCCTCGCCTGGGGCGTCTCGGAGAGCATCCCGACCAAGTACTGCCTCAACAACGGGATGACGTCCTTCGGCTACCTGTTCATCATGACGCTCACGGTCCTGGTCGCCTGGACCGTGCTGATGCTGATCACCAAGAAGAGGGGCAGGCTCAGCTACTCGGCGCGGGGCATCAAGCTGAGCGTCCTCATCGGCTTCATCGGGACCTTCCTGGCCTGGGGGCTCTGGCTGGCGGCACTGAGCCTGGAGCAGGCCAGCTTGCTGGCGCCGATCAGGGGGCTGGTGGTGCCCTTCGCCTTCTTCTTCAGCATCCTCATCGTCAAGGAGCACCCGACCAAGAAGGCCTTCCTCGGGCTGGTGCTCATCCTGGCCGGGCTGGTCCTGGTGTCGCTCTCGGGGTGAGCATTTAGCCGACGGAATTTCGGAAGAGTTATGACCAAGTTCGGCGAAAATATTTGAAAGAGCAGCGACAAGTAATAGCTGCATTGCTGATTATTGGTGCTGAGAATGTACGTGCGCATGCCTTCAGAACGCGTCGGGGTCGCCATAGGTCCGAGCGGCGAGACCAAGCGCCAGGTCGAGGAGCGCACCGGCACCAGGATCTTCTTCGACAGCGAGGCCTGCAGCGCCAAGGTCGAGCCGGGCGAGGACCCGGTCGGGGCGCTCAAGGCCGAGGCCGTCCTCAAGGCCATCGCCCGCGGTTTCAGCGCCAGGAAGGCGTTCCGGCTGCTCGACGAGGACCAGTTCCTCGAGATCATCGACGTCGCCGACTTCGCCGGCGACTCGGACAAGGCGGTGTCGCGGCTCAAGGGCCGCGTCATCGGCGAACAGGGCAAGACCCGCGAGACCATCGAGCGCCTGACCGAGGCCTACGTCTCGGTCTACGGCAAGACCATCGCCATGATCGGCACCGCCGAGCAGCTTCCCGTGGCCCGCGAGGCCGTGGAGCTGCTGCTGGGGGGGCGGGAGCACTCGACCGTCTACCGCTTCCTGGAGAGGAAGCGCCGCGAATCCAAGAAGCGGATCTTTCCGGGCCTCTGAGGCCCCAGAAATGAAGAAACAATTAAATAGTAAATACACTAAATTTACTATGATGAGTAAAGATACTAAAGTTACTCTCAAGGTGGACGACGACACCCACCGCAAGCTGCTCGAGGTGGTGTCGCGTCTCCAGCTCAAGACCGGGAAGAGGGTCACCATCGACGAGGCGATTCAGGAGTTGATCAACCATGGCAAGCTGTGAGGTGAGGGCATGAAGACGATGGCCGACGAGCTGTTCGGCGAGTTCCGCGAGCACAGCGTCAGCGAGTTCTTCCGCAGGAACGCGGCCATGCTGGGCTACACGGGCAAGATCAGGTCGCTGACGACCATCGTTCATGAAGGAGTCACGAATTCTATTGATGCCTGCGAGGCCTCGGGAATCATGCCCAAGATCAGCGTCACCATCAAGAGGGTCAACGACGAGCCCGAGCACTTCAAGATAGTCATGGAGGACAATGCCACGGGAATCCCGGAGCAGTACATCCCCGACGTCTTCGGCAAGATGCTGGCCGGGACCAAGCTGCACCAGGCGATGCAGCAAAGGGGGCAGCAGGGGATCGGGATCTCCGGCTGCGTCATGTTCGGCCAGATAACTTCCGGGAAGCCGACGACCGTGGTCACCTCGACCGGCAGCGGCGAGGCGGTGCGCGCCGAGGTCATGATCGACCTGGACAAGAACCAGGGCAAGATCTTCAACAAGGAGAAGTTCAAGGAGAAGTGGCGCGGCACCCGCGTCGAGGTCGAGGCCAAGGAGGTCGCCTACCAGCGCTCGCGCTACGGGCCGTTCAACTACCTGCGCATGACGGCCATCGCCAACCCCCACGTCCACCTGACTTTTGCGGAGCCGGACGGGACGCTCACCGTGTTCGAGAACGCCACCGAAAAGATCCCCGACCGGCCCAAGCCGATGCCGCTGCACCCCTGGGGAATAATGTCGGACGATCTGCTCATCCTGGCCAAGAGGACCAAGGCCAGGAGCGTTTCCGGATTGCTTTCCACCGAGCTCTCGCGCGTGAGCAAGGCCAAGGCCGACGAGGTCTGCAGGCTGGCCAACGTCCCGGCCACCAAGAGGCCGGCCGAGCTCAGCTGGGAGGACGCCGAAAAGATCGTCACCGCTTTTAAACAGGTCAAGCTGCTGGCGCCGCCGACCTCGGGGCTCAGGCCCATCGGGGCGGCCGACCTGGAGAACGGCATGAAGCAGGTGCTCAACCCCGAGTTCGTCAAGACGATCACGCGCCCGCCCAAGGTCTACCGCGGCGGGCTGCCCTTCATCGTCGAGGTCGGCATCGCCTACGGCGGCAACGCCGGCAAGGCACCGGAGGGCAAGTCCAACGGCGACGAGATCGAGGAGGCGGGCATGGACCTGATCAGGTTCGCCAACCGGGCGCCGCTCGTCTTCGACCAGGGCGGCTGCGCCATCACCGACGCCGCGCGCAAGATCGACTGGCGCCGCTACGGGGTGGACGTCTCCGCGGCACCGCTGACGCTCTTCGTCAACATCTCCTCGGCCTACGTGCCCTACACCTCGGCGGGCAAGCAGTCCATCGCCGACGAGCCCGAGATCATCAACGAGACCAGGACGGCGATCATGGAGGCGGCGCGGGAGCTGCGCCTGTTCCTCTATCGCAGGATCAGGGCCAAGGAGCGCGCCGAGCGGGCCGGGGTCTTCGAGCAGTTTTTGCCGATTATCGCTAGGAAGGCGGCCAGCCTCGCCGGGGTCTCGGAGCCCGACGTCAAGTCATTGCTGAAGAAAGTTTCTGGAGGCATCGAGCATGCCTGAGTCCAGACAAAAGCACCACAAGAAGGCGCTGGACTCTTTGGCCGGTCTGGGCAAGGGCATCATCGAGGACATCAAGAAGGCCCAGCCGCCGAAGCTGAAGATCCCGTCGCGCAGCACCAACAACATCATCTACGACAAGAAGAACCGCTACTACGTGCTCGGGCCCAAGTACGGGCTGAGGTCGGCGGCCAGCATGAAGCAGGTGAAGAAGGTGGCGCAGCTGCTCTGCACGGCCGAGTTCGCCAAGGACCTGGTCGAGACGGGCAAGTTCGCCACGCTCAGGGAGATGTACTACACGGCCGAGGGCTGGGAGGCCGGACCGTTCCACGACCAGGGGGAGTCGGACGCCATCATCGAGGATTTGGAGGCCACCTTTGGTTTGAAAAGAGAATCGTTGGGGTTGACTCCTGAAGAGGACGGGGCGGCGGTCTTTGGGCAGCTGACGATGAAGGAGGGCGACACCAACATCGACGCCCTAAAGTCGGGCCGCGGCGGCTACACGATCCCACCCACTATCGACGATGTCGAGTTTTTGAAATGCAAGGCAAAACGCGTGATAGCTGTGGAGACAATGGGTATGTATCACAGGTTGATCCAAGAAGAGGCCTGGAAGAAGTTCGACGCCTTGATCGTTGGTCTGAAAGGGCAGGCGGCCAGGGCGACCAGGCGATTCCTCAAGCGCGCCAACGAGGAGCTGGGCCTGCCCGTCTACCTCAACTGCGACGGCGACCCCTTCGGCTACCACATCGGCATGGTCATCATCTCCGGGAGCGCCAACCTGGCCTACATCAACCACGAGCTGGCGGTGCCCGACGCCAAGTACATCGGGGTGACGGCGAGCGACATCGTGAATTACAAGCTGCCTACTGACAAATTGAGGGAGCTGGACGTGGCCCGGCTGAAGCAGCTGGCCAAGGACCCGAGGTACAACACCGAGTTCTGGCAGTTCGAGATCAAGAAGATGCTGGAGATTGGGCGCAAGGCGGAGCAGCAGGCGTTTGCCAAGTATGGGCTGGCGTATGTGGTTAATGAGTATTTACCGGCGAAGCTGAAGGAAGTCGAAGGGCAGACGCACCTGGGGAAAAAATAAAAATTATCTGAAAAATACCTCGTTAAATATAAATTATCGAAACTATGACATTTTAGATTGATGCCCATGAAAATCCTCGTCACTTGGTACTCCCGCACCGGCACCACCCGAGCCGTGGGCCAGGCCCTGGCCCGCGAGCTAAGCGCCGATTCTGAAGAAATAATCGACCTCAAGAAACGAACCGGATTAAGGCCATTTCGCTGGCTCGGCGCCGGAAGGGACGCCATGACTAGGAAGCTGACCAGCATAAAATTCGAAAAGTCCCCGGAGGCCTACGATTTGATCGTGGTCGGCACCCCAGTCTGGGCCGGGAACGTCACCCCGGCCGTCAGGAGCTACCTGAGCAGCCAGAGGCTCGACGGCAAGAAGCTGGCTTTCTTCTGCACCGGTGGCGGCAAGGCCAAACTCTTCGAGGACATGACCGGGCTGACGCCCAAGGCGGCGGTGCTCGGAAGTCTGAGTCTGGCGCCTGAGGAAGTCAAGCGCGACAGGTGCCTGGACAAGGTCAAGGAGTTCGCCGATAGCCTGAGAAAGTAGGCACTTTTTGATGGTTTTTCCTTGTAAATGACCATAACTTAATCCTTCAGCGCCCGCTAGGTTCGCACGGCCTCGGCGACCGCGTGTCTGCCCTCGAAGACTTCCATGGCACGGTGCCTCGAGCTCCAGTGGATTGGTGTGGATATGATAATACGGGCTGAGGAAAAAGACCAATTTCTCGTCCTCATACCGGTCCATCATCCTCTCGGCTTGGCGCAGGGAGATCTTCAAGTCTTTGGCAATCTGCCCGAGTGTTCGCGGGTGGTCCTTCAGGAGCTCGAGGAGGCGTGTTTTCTTGGGGTGCAAGTGAATTTCGGGTTCAGAAGCCAAACCTCTCATCCAAATCTCCACAAGAACCTTCTCTATTTCTTTTTAAACACACATCGGGGGGTGTGAGGGGTGTAGGGTGGTGAGAGGGGGGTGTGGGGTGTAGAGTGGTGTGTAGGGTGTGGAGTCACCGAAAAAAGATGAGCAAGATAGATGTAAAAATCCGGTCATAAGGTTGGATAGGGTTAGTGAGCTATACAGGGGGGATATTACCTTAAGGTAATCTCTCTCCTTATCTATACTTATTTATACTTGCTAAACTCTTTTTGGAGAAAATATATGAATTCCACTCACTTTTTCGACACGGTTGAGGGGCTTCCTTGTCAGCCGGGGCTTGAATATTCATCTGCCCACGCACCTAATCTTCTTGGCCTCGACCCTATCGCTGCGGCTCGACACGGCCCTCCCCCCTATCTTCAGCAGCACTTTGACCAGGTCGAAGTCGGGGTGCAGGTTATCGCTGATCTCGTCAGTCCTCACCGTAGCCTTGCCTTTAAGGAATTCTTCTATCCCCTTCCTGGCCTCTGAAGCGCTTATTTTTCTATAGGCAATTGTTTCTAAAGTTTGAAGGTGCTGAGTATTTTTTGACGGCTCTTCTTATTGCTTCTGCCTTTGAAATTTTCGAGCGGGCCATTATATCACCCAATTCTCGTTGATTTTCCAATGTCATTGGGTGTATACTGCGCTTGTGTTTTCAGACATCGGGTCGCCAAAGCTCTACATTAGTCTCTTTTTAAAGGGGAAAACGAACATTGAAAAGCAATACGAAAATTATCTTGTCAAAGCCTTCGTAATTTCTTAATTTCCTTTTCAAAACTTTCCGTGGCGCAATCAAGCACCCCACAGCAATTTTTTTCCTCCCGTTAGAGGCGATTATATCGACCCATCTTTTATTTTTGAGGCGAGGAAACCGAGTGACGTCATAGTGCTTTTTTCTAATCGTTTCTCAGCAAATTTTACCGAGCGCATAGTCTTTGAGAAAATACTTCTCGCTGGAAGCTAGCTTGTCAAAGCTTTAAGCAGCGGATACTTAAATAGGAAAATTGAGGCCTGAACTAAGCTCAATCGGCGTTCTCGTCGCCGACGGCCGCGGGCGCCGCCGGGGCCCCGAGGACCGCGGCGTGGTGCCGGCGCCACTTCTTCGCGTTGCGCTTCCTCTTGTCGTTGTGAGTGGCGCGCTTCCACCTGTATTTCCTCATGCTCATGAACTTCACCTTCGAACAAAGTCCAAAGATAACAAGCACGCGGCCACGTTATATAGCTGATTTTTCCGGGCGAAACCGGCCGCCGAGAGAAAGTTAATATCGAGGGTGCCAGAGATGTAAGCGGTTGATTACATGGACAAGGTAACCACGATGAGCATCCGCGACATGAAGGACAGCGGCGAGAAGATCGTCATGCTCGCGGCCTACGACTACACCACCGCCAGGATGGTCGACGAGTCGGGTGTCGACGCCGTCCTGGTCGGCGACTCGCTGGCCAACGTCATGCTGGGCCACAAGAACACTCTCTCGGTGGAGATGGACGAGATGATCCACCACACCCGGGCCGTCTCCCGCGGCGTCAAACGGGCGCTGGTCGTCGGCGACATGCCCTTCATGTCCTACCAAGCCAGCACCGAGGACGCCATCAAGAACGCCGGGCGCTTTTTGAAAGAGGGGCGCGCCGAGGCGGTCAAGGTCGAGGGCGGCCACAAGATGATCAGGAAGATAGAGGACATCATCGAGTCCGGAGTGCCAGTGATGGGCCACCTGGGGCTGACCCCGCAGTGGGTGCACCAGTTCGGCGGCTACAAGGTCCGCGGCAAGACCGAGTCGACGGCCCGGGCCATCCTCGAGAATGCCAGGAGGCTGGAGCACGCCGGCTGCTTCTCGCTGGTGCTCGAGGCCATGCCCTGGCAACTGGCCAAGCTGATCACCGAGAAGCTGACCATCCCGACCATCGGCATCGGCGCCGGGCCCTATTGCGACGGGCAGGTGCTCGTCATCCACGACATGCTCGGCCTGACCGGCCCGCACGTGCCCAAGTTCGTCAAGCGCTACGCCGACCTGGACAAGGTGGTGATGAAGGCGCTCGAGGAATTCAAGAAGGAGGTCAAGGGCAACAAATACCCCACGATGGCGCACAGCTACGAGATGCCGCCCGAGGAGATGCGCAAGCTCATCCGCAGCTTCCAGCACAAACGGTGAGTTTAAACAGCTATAAATATTGAAATAAAGAGGATAATGCATCAAACGGAGGTGTAAAAAATGGCAGTAGTGGTCAAATCCGCGGTTAGAGGACTAATTAAGGGCATGAGGGCCAGCGATGACTTCTTCAAGACGCTGGACGCAGTCGTGGCAGCGAAGGTCAAGAAGGCGACCGAGCGCGCCAAGGGCAACGGCCGAAAGACCCTCAGAGGCGTCGACCTATAAGTTCTCTTAAAAATCCTGTGGCGGCAGCGAGCTGCCACATTCTTTTAATTTTGACTTTTGCAAGATTCGACTCCAGATTCGTTTTTGTGATTTCGCCGATTAGGTTTTAATACGAGCTGCCCTAAAAAAATTGGTTAAGCTATGAAAAGAATTAACGAACGAACTTTCGAAGAACACAAAACTATAGGAAACACCGCCAAGGAACTTGCCCAAGCCCTGTTCGAAGGGGCTGGATACTCCGTCTATCCATTCGGCTACGAGACTCACTTTACCCACATCAAAGACTTGGTGTCAAAGAGAAGGCTGAGACGAAACTTCGTCCTTGAACAACTGAGGGCAATGCCTGATCTTTTGGTGGTTTCCGAAGACTGGAATGACGTTCAGCTTGTCGAAGTCAAGTACCGGAACCGCCAGCCATATGAACTGTACTTGGCTGCGCCCACACTCTCAAGATTGAGCAAATATTGGCCTAAGGCGATCCTGGTTTGGGTAATCCCATTTGAGAATGTGTTTTACGCAACTTCCGTGGAAGCTTTAGCGGAAGCCTTTACGATAGACGAGAGCCAAGACATGTTCTTTATACCTGAGGAGTTTGTCGACCCAATCTGCAAAATTTTCCCGAGAACAATTCTAAACGACAACGAGAAAAAGTTGGAGAGAATGAAGAACCTCGCCAAAAATCTTTTCCAGAACGTCAAAACATGAGCACGTCTCGGCAATTTTTATTTTTAGTATGACTTTGCAGCCCTCAGCCTGCCCAGGTACCCTTTCGCCTGGTCGCTCGTGATCAGCTTGTCCCCGACCATTCTCTTCAAGATCTCCTTCAGCACTTCCAAGTTGCGCTTCTCCAGGCGGGAGATCATCTCGCCGCGCCAGGGAGCGTAGAACTCCATGCGCAGCTCGGTTATGAAAAGTTGCCAGAAGCAGTCGACGTACTTGCGCAGGTCGTCCAAGTTCTCCTTGCTCCACTTGTTGTACTTCTCGAACATGGCCTTCAGGGGTTTCCTTTCCAGCTTCTTCCAGAACTTGGCGTGGCTCTCCTCCAGGTTGGCCTCGTCGATGAGGACGTTCTTCTCCTCGAGGTCGATGAAGTTTATCTTGCTCTCGATGAGGTCGGAGAGATAGATGAGCACGCTCTCCGCGGTCTGGTCCTTGAGGTAGAAGGCGCCCACCGAGTCGCGGAACTTGTTGACGCGGGCCAGGTAGACCGAGAGCCAATAGAAGGAGAACTTGGGCATGTTCGCGGCCCTCTCGCTGGCGAAGGTCCGCGCCGCCTGGATGATGGGGTGGTAGTGGCCGATGTCGAGCTTGTGGATCGTGGACAAAATCATCCGCTCCACCTCGCGGCCGTGCGACTTCTCCAGCAGGTGGCGTTCGCCGGAGTAGGTGCGTTTCTGCCGGTAGTGCGCGCCGAAGAGCGTGATGAGACCGCCCAGTACGCCGCTGAGGAGCAGGACTACCGCCACCTCGATGCTTATCTGGGCCATCAGGGCTGTCGTGTACATTCAATCACCTTTTTCAATCAAAACTGCCGGCGCCGCGCGTTCAAAATCTTTCACTAATTCGAAGGCGAAGCGGCGAGCGCTGAAGCAAAACTCAGCTTCCCTTGACACGGTCGATCTTGCGCCTGCCGAGAGCCTGGACGTACTCGATCTCGGCGCCCTCCTTGACGTCGCCGCGCAGGTTGATCGGGATAGGGAGCTCGAAGGTCTCGTAGGTCTGCAGGTCCATGAGCTGGGCGTTGTTGACCACGATGGCCAGGACCTGGGCGCTGCCGCGCTCGATTATTGGCACCTCGATCTTGGCGCTGGTCGGCCTGACGACGGTGCGTTTCTGGCCGTCGAAGAGCCCGATGGCGTCGACCTTGGCCTTGGCGTGGCCGTGCTTTCCCGGCGCCGAGGTGGAAAAGCCGACGATGCGGCAGGGCTCGTCGTCGACTATGATGAATCGGCCTTCCTTGAGCTTGCCGATTTCAGAAACGTCCTTCATCTCAATCCCGAAAACATTCTCCAGCTTTGCTTAAAAACCTGGCGTAAGATTTAACTCGAAGACGAAATAATCGGATTTGTGGGACCTTGAAGGTGGGGATTGTAGCCAAGCTGGATGATAACGCCGACCTGCAGATGGTCAGAAAAATATTGTCGCTCCTAAAGGGCGAGGAGATACTGCTCGAGCCCAAGTTGGCCAGGGAGCTGGGCAAGAGGCCGGGCAACCTCGGCTCGCTGGGGGAATCGGACGCCGTGGTCACAGTGGGCGGCGACGGGACCGTGCTGCTGGCGCAGCGGCTGGCGCCCAAGGCCTCGATACTCGGCATCAACCTGGGCCGCAGGGGCTTCCTCGCCGACGTCCAACCCAAGGAGGCGGCCGAGGCGCTGAGGGCGCTCAGGGCCGACAAGCTGCAGACCAACGAGAGGCAGCGGCTGGCCGCCGAGGCCGACGGTAAGGCACTGCCCGAAGCACTGAACGACGTCGTCGTCTGCTCGGGCAACCCGGGCAAGACCGCCACGCTCATCGTTTCCGTCGACGGCCGCGAGGCCATGAACGTGCGCTGCGACGGGGTGATAATCGCCACGCCGACGGGGAGCACCGCCTACGCCCGCGCCGCCGGAGGCCCGGTCGTCGACCCGAAGATCGAGGCCATCGCCATCGTGCCCATCTGCCCGACACATCCGAGGCAGAGCCCGATGGTGGTTCCGCCGGAGAGCCTGGTCGAGGTGGCCTCGGCGCGGCCGGGACGCGAGGCGCTGGTCTTCGTCGACGGCAACCCGGTCGCCAAAATCGGCGATGAAAAAAAGGTTTCGGTGCGGCGCTCCTGCAATTACGCTCGCTTCTTCTCCTGGGCGGACTTTTACCGCAAGTCGAGGGAGAGGCTCTGATGCCCGACCGGCTCCTGGTGCTGGACACATCGGCCGTCATCGCCGGGCTGGCCCCGGGCCTGGTCAACGCCGAGCAGGTCACCGTGCCCGAGGTCCTCGAGGAGGCCCGCGACCTCTGCTCCAGGCTGGAGCTCGAGACCGCCGTCAGCGCGGGCAAGGTCAGGGTCGAGGAGCCGACCAAGACCTCGCTGGACGTGGTGAAAAGCAAGGTCATGACGACCGGCGACGCCGTCTCCAAGACCGACGTCAAGCTGCTGGCGCTGGCGCTCGACCTCAAGGAAAGAAAGGCCGAGATCGTCACCGACGACTACGCCATCCAGAACCTGGCCACGTTGCTGGAGCTGCCCTATCAGAGAGTGGCCATGCCCGGCATCAAGGAGGTGCTGCGCTGGGAGGCCGTCTGCCCGGCTTGCGGCGCCAGATACCCTCCCTCCACGGCCCGCTGCCTGACCTGCGGCTCGGAGCTGAGGCGGAAGGCTAGAAGGTAGTGCTTTAAAATTGCGGGTCGATATGTGAACGAAGGTATGCCTTTGGAATTATTTTCCATCGCCACTCTGACCGGCGGCAAGGAGCAGAAGGCGTTCGATACCCTCAGCAGGAACGCCAAGGCCATCACCGCCGTCGTGAAAAAGTTCGAGGAGCTCATCCGCGCCTACTTCACCGAGAAAAACCCCGACGCCGCCGAGAAACTCGGCAGGGAGCTCTCCAGGCTGGAGAGCCTGGCCGACAAGGGGAAGCGCGAGTTCATGAAGGCCCTCCATGACGGGGCCTTTCTGCCCAACTTCAGAGCCGACCTGGCCTGGCTGGCCGAGCGCCTCGACAACGTCGCCGACACCGCCGAGGGCGCCGTGCGCGTCATCCTGCTCAGGAAGCAGCTGGCGACGGCCCTGGTCAAGGCCGAAAAGAAAAACAAGGAAATAAAGGGGTGGCGGCTCAGGTTCGCCGAGATGGCCAAGGTCACCACCCAGGTAGTCAAAACCCTCGAGGAGTCGATAGCGGCGCTGGCGACCGACATGGACCTCGCCATCAGGAAGGCCAACGACGTCGACCTGCTCGAGCACGAGATCGACATGATGGAGCACGAGCTGGTTAACGAACTCTACGAGTTCGAGAAATTCTTCGACCCGCTCAGCGTCGTCCAGCTCGCCGACACCATCCGCAGGTTCGGCAACGTCAGCGACCGTGCCGAGGACATGAGCGATGCCATAGCCATCCTGGCCTTCACCCTGACCGCCTGATCAGAGCGCCAGCAGCATCCCGCCGATGGCGAAGGAAATCAGGAAGGTGGCCAGCGGCGTCAGCACCAGGGCCGTCGCGATCTTTTTCAGCTTCCCCTTCTCCACAGTCGAGGTGCCCTTGAACAGCCCGACCCCGGCCACGGCCGCGACGAGCGTCTGTGATGTGGAAACCGGCATGCCGAACTGGGCGAACGACCAGACGGTCAGGGCCGCGCCGAGCTGGGCCGCCAGCGCGGTGGCCGGGCCGATCCTGGCTATCCCCGAACCGATGGTGGCCATGACCCGGCGGCTGAAGGTCACCGTCCCGAGCGCGAGCGCCGCGGCGGCGAAAAGGGCTATCAGCTGCGGCGGGCCGCCGAAGAAGGCGTAGACCGCTCCGACCGAGGTGCCGACGTCGTTGGCGCCGAGCGCGTAGGCGCTGTAGGCCGAGGCGAGCAGGGTGAGGGCGGTCAGCGCCTGGTTGACCCTGATGACGTTCTTTATCCTCTTGGTCCACGCGCTGACCAGTTTGAAGACGACGTAGGCCGCGAACATGGCGATGAGCGGGTTCAACAGCCAAGAGACCGCGATCGCCCCGAGCTTGGGGTAGTTGAGGCCGTAGCCGAGCTCGGGCCGCGCGAGGCCGAGGAGGGCGCCGACGCCGATGACCGCGCCCACGGTGGACAGCGAGACCGACATGGGCAAGCCGAGGAAGGTGGCCAGGAACATCCACAGCCCGGCGGCGATCAGGCTGGCCAGGGCGGCCAGTGGCACGGCGGCCAAAGGGTTCTGGCCCGACGGCCCCGGGAGGATGATGCCCTCGCCGACTGTACTCATGTTCTTCCAGCCTTCGAGAAAGGCGCCGAGCAAGACGAAGACCACCACTATGGCCACGGCCCGACGGTGGGAGAGGACCTGGCCGCCGACGGGGAGGCCGACGCAGTTGGCGGTGTTGTTGGCGCCGATGTTCCAGGCCACGAAGAAGCCGACGATTATTATCAGTATTTCTATCAAGGGGCTCGCCCAATCGAGTTATCGCTCGGAAAGTTAATATCGCCTACAGCTCGACGATCTCCGCGTGCAGTTTGGTCAGGTCCAGCGTCGCCACCGTCTTCTTCCCGGTCAGGTAGCCGCAGACCTCGCCGGGGTTGATCACCAGCGGGTTCCGGCCGTATATCTTGAACCTGTGGGTGTGACCGCGGACGACGACGTCGTATGAGCCCGACCTGACCACCGAGTCGACGATCTCGGCCTGGGTGCCGTGCAGCAGCGCTATTCTCCGCCCGCCGATCTTGAGCGAGGCGAAGTTGTCCGGCGGCGCCATGCCCAGCTCCTCGAGCCTGGCCGCGATCCGCTCGCGGTCGCCGTCGTTGTTGCCCCAGACGTAGTGGAGCTTGGCCTTCAGCTTGAGGAAGTGCGGGACGACGAAGGGCGAGTTCAGGTCGCCGGCGTGGAGGACGTGCTTGACCCCGGCCCCGTTGAAAAAGTCGATGGCGAGGTCGACGGCCTCGAGCTTGTCGTGGGTGTCCGACATCATCCCAATCAAAGTCAATGGACCACCGATACCACTCGGAGGCGGCGCTTAAATCGTTGCCACAAAGTCGAGCGCCACGACGGCGGCGCGTTCGATGTTGGCCAGGCCGATGCGCTCGGGCGTGTCGTCGAGGGAGTGGAGCTGGCGGTAGCCCCGGACCCGGGCGTTTGGCAGCTTGAACCACTTGGCCAGGCGCCTGCCCAGCTTGTCGCTGCCGGAGGTGTCGAAGGTGAAGGTGGTGGCCTTGATGCCGGCCTTGACCAGCGGGACGTGGTCGTGCCCGGCCAGGGCAGCCCACCAGAGCTTGGGCCTGAGGCCGGCCTTGCCCGCCGATTCCATGATCTTCTGGTTGAGGCTGGCCGGGGTCCTGACCTTCTTGAACAGGCCGTTGCCCTCGATGACGTAGGCGGCCGGGCTGGCCCCGACCATGTCCAGGTTGAGCACCGGAGTGTCGGGAGGGAGCAGCTTCTCCTCGGCCAGAGCGGCCGAGCCTACTAGGCCCTGCTCCTCGGCGCCGAAGGCGATGAAAGTGAGGCTGGTCTCCGGGGGTGGGGTATCGAAGAGCGCCCGTGCCGTCTCGAGCATGACCGCGACCCCTGAGGCGTTGTCCTCGGCCCCGGGCGAGGCGTGCCTGTTACTTGCCGCGGCGAACATCGCCGCGAGGACGGGGAACAGTATCGCCGCGAGGACTATCCAGACGAAGGGCCAAGCCGGCGGCTCCGCGAGCGCCCTGACAACCAGAACGGCCGTGACCAAAGCCAGGGCTGGAAGGAAGGCGAACTTGGCGAAAAGTCTGAGCCTAATACCAGTGGAGCACCGAGCCGAGTCGTAGTGAGCCGAAACGGCGACTCGCCTCTTCGCCGCCTCGACTTCCTTAGTCGCGATCAAATTCCTGCTGGTGAGCTTGGGCAGCAGCCTGCCGAGCGAGCGCCACAGGGCCAGCGCCGCGAGCCAAACGATGAGTGAAAATATCGAGGGTAGGAGCAACGACAGGGCCAGCGCGGCGGTGAACAGGGCTACCGTGGCCTTGGAGCGGAGGTGCCGGTCGACGAACTTGAACTCCTGGATCTTGACGTTCAGGCCGATGCCCTCGAACTGCTTGAAGATGTAGTCTGAGGCCATCCTGTCGCCGCGGGTCCCGGCCAGCCTCGGGCCGATCTCGTAGGCCAGCTTGTCGATGTGCTCGAAGGCCCGTCGCGACTCGAATTCCGCCATGCTTCCCCGCATATTTAATTAGCTTACAACAAAAACCCTTTACTGCGGGGGTTGCCGAGCCAGGTCAAAGGCGCCAGACTCAAGATCTGGTCTCTCAGGGGTTCGGGGGTTCGAATCCCCTCCCCCGCACCACGAAATAGGGATAGATTACCCCTCTTCTTTTTTTACCAGTTATCAATTAGTTCGACTTCTAGTCATGGCTTTGACATGCCCTGCAATAATATCTAAGGCATCAAAGAGTTCCTGAAAATATAACCCTTCAGAAACGACTTTGCGCTGTCTTGTCAATATGTCTCCCCAAAAGGTTACGATGTCCACAATCCATTGTACACCGACTTTTGGAACTTCCAAACTATCAACATATACACCAATTTGCGGTCTTTTCTGAAGGTGGAAGGTTTCGTAAAACCGACGATAAAAACCCCAAGCCTCTTTATCCCGTTGCCTACGAATCGATTCTTTTTCGACACGTAACAGTAAACTCGCCAACTTTTTGTCCTTGTTCAGCAACGAACCTAATCGACTATTGTCCCACATGACATCTTTCACTTTGCCGAAAGTTGGGGATGTCTTGACCCATGACAAATTTGTTTCGAATTGTTTTTCGTCTATCTTACGTGGGACGTAAACATAATGATGAATATAGAGATTCCTTTCCACTCCTTCGCGTTCCTTTGTGATTTTAATCCTGTCAATATTTCGACCTTTTAGGTCAATCATTATTTCGGATATTTCCTCTTCAAACATGTCATTTGTTTTGGACTCGCCAACCAATTTGACGCCTATCCCCGATTTACGAAGGAAAGAAATCATTTCTTCGTAAGCTACCGCAATTTCACCTAAACTTCCAATTTTCTCTTCGTCAACTATGACTACTGGCAGACTCACCCTTGGAATCGCCGAGGGGCTTGTTTTTTCAAGTTTCGAAACCCTTCGCCTGCGCAGTAGTGATAAAGGAACTATTATTATCATAAGACCACCGAGAACAAGCCAGATAAGGCCAAATCCTCTAACGATAAGAGTTTCCTTTCCTGTAGACATCAAAATGCCAACCACGAAGGAGACTACACCAAAGACTGCCATGTTAAGCAATTCTTTCCTGTAAAAACCAAGAAGCACTAATGAACTGCCACCGACAATAAGAACGTAGTCAACCAACGTCCATGACAAATCGTTTTTATTAGTCAGCAGATGAATTCCGAGCAAAAAGAAGCCAACCACTATAAAGGCCGCACCAAATTTATGCATGTAAAACTTACTGACCTTCATCCTAAGTTCAACGGGCTCTCCCATTGTACACCTGTGATAAGTTTAATGATTATCAAAATAAGTTTTTACTAAATCCAGAACTCTATCAGGTAGTTTAACCGTATTTAGATGTACCCTCTCCTGCACCATTTTACCAGTTAAAGCTACTCATGCCCGAGCGCGGATGAATTCGGCCAAAAATTTGGAGCGCGTCCTCTTGAGAAGTTTCCTCGGCTCCTCAAATTCGACGATTCTGCCGTCCTGCATTATCGCCACCTTATCGGCGAGGCCCACTATCTCCTCAAAGTCATGGGTGACGTGTATGGTGGTGGCCTTGGTCTGATCGTGAATTCTTTTTATCTCCTTCCTAAGCTTCAGGTTGGTCACCGAATCCACGGCGCCAAGGGGTTCGTCAAGCAGCAACAGCTTAGGCCTTATCGCCAGAGCTCGAGCCAAGGCGACGCGCTGCTTCTCTCCGCCGCTCAGATTTTTCACGCACCGCTTTTTCGATATTCGGGAGACCCCGACCAGCTCCATCAGCTCCTTGACCCAGTCTGCGGAGAACGCCCTGTTTCTCAGCCCGAACGCGATGTTCTCCTCGACGGTCAGATGGGGAAAAAGCTTGTAGTCTTGGGGAACGTAGCCGACCTTCCTTTTCTCAGGCGGCCAATGGGTGACCTCTTCTCCGTTCAGCCAAATCCTGCCTTTGAGCGGGTTGTGGATTCCGGCAATACACTTGAGCAACGAGGTCTTACCGCATCCCGTGGGGCCGAGCAGGCCTATGTACTCGCCCTTTTGAATCTCCAGGCTTACGTTCCTGAGCTTAAATTCGCCAAGATTCAAGGAGAGATTTTCGATCCTCACCATATTCTGTAGCTCCCGCACACTTTTTGGAAGAAGTATATGGCCGACAGGCCTATTCCTATGAGTATCAGTATCAGGGCGGCCACTTGGGCAACATCGGCTCTGGCGAGATTCAAGAAAATAGCGATGGGCAGCGTCTCAGTCTTCATCCGAGTTGCTCCAGCTAGGGTAACGGTAGCGCCGAACTCCCCGATGGCCTTGGCCCAGGCAAGAACGGCGGCGGCTACCAGACTGTTTTTACATATAGGTAGGGTGACTTTGTAGAAAGTCTTGAACTTGCCATAGCCGAGAGTCCTAGCCACTTGCTCGTACTCTGGATCCATGTCGTCAAAAGCCGACTTTAGTATCCTTATCGTGAAAGCGCTCACGACAACGAGCTGTGCCAGGATTATTCCTGGAATCTGGAAGGTAAATTTTATGAAGACGCTTTCTATCGTCGACCCGACTGGTGTTGTGAAAAATATCAACAACATCGCCCCCAACGCAACTGGCGGCAAGACCACAGGTAACGTGAGCAGGCTGTCGACAATGGTCTTGCCGCGAAAGTTTGAGCGCGACAACGCGTAAGCAGTCGGTATTGAAATGGCTATCGACAGAGCCGTGGCCACGGTGGCTGTGAACAAACTCAGCTCAATGGCAAAGATGGTCTCCGGGGCGAAAAGGGCCGAAGCCACCTCGCCTACACCAGTGTAAGCATACAGGGCGATTATGAGGCCGACGAGAAAAACGCACGTTATTCCAAGGGCCAGTTTAGTTGTTGCGTCGAAAATCTTATTGAAGTTCATTACCCAACCTCATTTACTTAAGGCATTAGGATGACAGCCTCAGGGGCATACTCCCGAGCTTCGGCTTCTGTCGCGAGGTAACCATATTTTTGGAATATGGATTTGCCTTCGGAAGAAGTTAAGAAATCGATGAATTGTTTCGCCATGTCAAAATTCTTTGTGTACCTTGAAACCGCCGCAGGCACGTAGGATATTCCAGGGAGGTGCTCAGGATTTATGTAAACTACTTCCGTTTTTTCTGGGTTCCAGTAGTGGAAGACCCTCCAACCAATTACGGCATCCACGCTCCCCATGGCAACCAGAGAAGCAGTTTTCGCACAGCTTTCGGCGTGTACCACTATATTTTTGCTCACTGCCTCGTAAAGACCAGCGTTTTCTAAAACAGCTACAGCGTATTGTCCGACGCATACCGACTCAGGGTCGCCTATGCCAACTGTTATTCCAGGCCCGGCCAAGTCTTCAAGACATGTGATGTTTTTCGGGTTCCCTTCGGTGGTAATGATGGCTGGAACTAGATAAACGAGCGCTTCGGTGGTGTCAGGATAAACCACATTATCGTCAATGGCTTTAATCAAATAGTCCGGAGATCCTGGGATGAAGAGGTCACCGGTTTCAGATATCTCCATTTGAGATAATACAGTGCCAGAGCCGCCGAATTGCAGTTCTACCTTTATGCCGGTCTCATTTTCAAATGTCGCTGCAGCCTCCTCCAAAGCTGGTTTGCTTGCTGAACCACAGAAGGCCAAAATATTTTCACTGGTTGCAATACTCGCACTTAGGCCATAAGCAGATACGGCTAGAATGGCGACGCATGTTGCGGCAATTATTATCAGTTTTTTCATTTTCATCGCTCGCTTTTGATTCTGATACCTTATTTAAAATAAGTTTAATAAGATACCATGTTAACCAAAAATGGTTGAATAATAAATTTTATTGGCGGACTAAAATTTCGAGAACTAACTAATAGAGTTTTTCGATGCCAATGATAAAAAAGCCAAACTTTATCACCCCACTTAATTTACCAGTAAACGGGGGCACGAATTCACTTCGCGCCATTTTATCAAACATGAATTTCTGGTTTGATGTGTGAGCGAACAGGGACAGGAATGCAACTTGGGTGATGAAACCCAATGTCGAACAAATACGATTTAGAAATGAAAATCCAAGAAAAAGATTTATAAGGTTCCTCATATGGATAAAATCGCAGAGGTATTATTGGTTTTAGCCCCAAAAATAGTGGAGAGTTATAGGTGCTTAATATGGTGGACAATGGCAACGAGCGAGACGAGGGAGAAATAAAAAATGAGTCGGCGGCCTTGAAGAAAGAGCTAGAGGCCAAAAACGCTCTCGCTGAGGAGCGCTTAAACCGGCTCAAGTACCTCCAGGCCGATTTCGACAATTACCGGAAAAACTTCGAGAAGGAGAAGGAGCAAATAGTGAAACTGGCAAACGAGGCCCTGATTCGCGACCTTTTGGTGGTGATTGACGATTTCGAGATAGCGCTTTCGACGATAAATGAAGGCAAGGACAAGGAAGGCGTGAAAATGATTTATAATAATTTGAGCAAGATCTTGCAGAACCGAGGCCTACGGCCCATAGAGGCACTGGGGAGGAAATTAGACCCAGACCTTCATGAGGCCGTGTGCAAAGAGACCTCGGGTAAGGAAGATGGACTTATTTTAGAGGAGCTGCAAAAAGGCTACATGCTAAAATCAAATGTTATAAGGACCTCAAAAGTTAAGGTAGCAGAAAAAAAGAATGCGGGTGATGTGAATGGCTAAGGAGAAAATAATAGGGATCGACCTCGGCACCTCAAACAGCCAGGCGGCCGTAATGTTGGGCGGCAAGCCCACCATAATCCCCTCGGCTGAAGGCGCCACGGTCGCGGGAAAGATGTTTCCCTCCGTGGTGGCTTTCACCAAGGACGGACAATTGCTCGTCGGCGAGCCGGCGCGAAGGCAGGCCGTCTCAAACCCCGATGGCACCGTGATGGCCGCCAAGAGGAAGATGGGCACTGACCACAAATACAGAATTAACGGAAAGGAGTACACGCCGCAACAAATCTCGGCCTTTCTTCTCCAGAAGATCAAACGCGACGCCGAGGCCTTCCTCGGCGAGGAGGTCAAGAAAGCGGTGATAACGGTCCCGGCTTACTTCAACGACAACCAGAGGACGGCGACCAAGGACGCGGGGCTGATAGCGGGCTTGGAAGTGGTGAGGCTGGTCAACGAGCCCACGGCTGCTTCTATGGCCTACGGCTTGGAGAAAGAAGGGGATTACAAAATCCTAGTTTTCGACCTGGGCGGCGGCACCCTTGACGTTACCCTGATGGAGCTGGGTGAAGGCACTTTTACGGTCCTGTCGACCTCCGGGGACACGCAGCTCGGAGGCACAGACATGGACAACGCGATAACCGACTGGATCTGCGAGGAGTTCAAGAAACAAGAGGGAGTCGACCTCAGGAAAGATAGGATGGCCATTCAAAGAGTTAGGGAAGCGGCCGAGAGGGCAAAGATAGAGCTCTCAACGGTCATGGAGACCGACATAAACCTGCCCTATGTGACGGCGGACAGGGAAGGCCCGAAGCACCTGTCGCTCAAGTTGACCCGGGCCAAGTTGGAGCAGCTGATCGAGCCCATAATAACAAGGTGCATCCACCCGGTGGAACAAGCGCTCGCGGACGCCAACCTCGCAAAGGACGACGTCAAAAAAGTGATTCTTGTCGGCGGACCCACGAGGATGCCGGCCGTTCAGAATTTCATCGAGGAGAAGATCGGGAGAAAAGCCGAGCGCGGCATCGACCCCATGGAGTGCGTCGCAATCGGGGCCGCGATACAGGGCGCCATCCTGTCCGGAGACATTAAAGACATGGTACTGCTCGACGTTACTCCTTTGACTCTAGGCATAGAAACTCTCGGCGGTGTCATGACGCCTTTAATCGAGAGGAACACGACCATACCGACCAAGAAAAGCCAGATATTCTCGACGGCATCAGACTTCCAGACGGCCGTGACCGTGCACGTTTTGCAGGGCGAGAGGCCCATGGCCGCGGACAACGTCAGTCTCGGCCAGTTCAACCTGGTCGGCATACCGCCCGCCCCGCGAGGAGTCCCTCAGATAGAGGTCGCCTTTGACATAGACGCCTCGGGCATCCTAAACGTCTCGGCCAAGGACTTGGGCACGGGAAAAGAGCAGAAGATGACCATAACGGCCTCGACCAAGCTGGCCAAGGACGAGGTCGAGAAAATGGTCAAGCAAGCCAAGGAGCACGAGGAAGAGGACAAGAAGAGAAGGGAAGAGATCGAAATAAGGAACGAGGGCGACGCCTTGGTCTACACGACTGAGAAAACAGTGGCGGAGCTGGGAGAAAAGTTGAGCAAGGAACAAAAGGAGAAGATAGACGCAGCCCTGAAGGAAGCGAAGACCTCGCTAGAGGGAAAGGACTCGGAAAAAATCAAGCAGGCGTCCGAAAGGCTCAAGAAAGCCCTGCAGGAAGCCGGGTCGTCAATCTACCAAGAGGCGGCGAAAAAGCGCGCCGAGGACCAAGCAAAACAAGCGCCCAAGTCGGGGGAGAGCAAGGAAAAGGAAAGCGGCGAAAACGTGGTTGACGCTGATTTCAAGGTGGAAGAGGAAAAGTAGTCCTGGCTCGCTGATGTTATGACGGGCAAAAAGGACTACTACGAGGTTCTAGGCGTCAGCAGGGACGCTTCCCCGGATGAAATTAAAAGGGCCTTCAAACAGCTTGCCAAGAGATACCACCCGGACGTGAACCCTGGAAACAAGGAAGTCGAGGAGAAGTTCAAGGAGATAAACGAGGCCTTCCAGATACTCAACAACCCGGAGAAGAAAGCCCAATACGACCAGTTCGGCCACGCTGCCTTTAGGCCTGAGGACCTGGCCGGTTTCAGGAGCTTCAGCTTCGATGACATTTTCAGGAACTTTGGTTTCGGCGACATTTTCGGATTCGGCAGAAAAAATGGGGCCAGGGGCGGCGAGGATTTCCAATACGACATCGAAATTTCGCTTGAGGACGCCTATCGCGGCCTCACAACCAAGATAGAGGTCCCGAACTTCGTCACGTGTCCCAAGTGCGACGGGACCGGGGCCAAACCTGGCCACTTAAAAAGCTGCAGCGCCTGCAACGGGACCGGAGAAATCAGAAGAGCGCAAAGGAGCCCTTTCGGCCAAGTCGTCAGCATCGGGCCCTGCGGCAAGTGCGGCGGACGGGGAAAGGTCGCGACCAAGTACTGCGAGGCTTGCAGCGGCGAGGGTAGGCTGAGGAAGACAAAAAAGATAGAAATCAGGGTACCAAAAGGCATCAGGGACGGCCAGTACCTCAGGGTGGCTGGGGAAGGTGGGCTGGGGGAAAATGGTGGCCCTCCGGGCGACCTCTTCGTGGTGGTGAACATAAAAGAACATGAAATCTTCGACCGTCATGAGAACGACTTGTTTTGCAAAACGTCCATTGACATCGGCACGGCTATTCTGGGCGGCGAGATAGAAGTCCCGACAATCACCGGTAAGGCCCGCCTCAAGATCCCCCGAGGAACGCAGAGCCACACTGTTTTCCGCCTGAAGGGCCAGGGCATGCCTCACATCAATTCAAATAGGTTCGGCGACCTGCTGGTCAAGGTAACAGTGAAGATACCGGAGAAGATTTCTGAAAAACAGGAGCAGTTGCTAAAGGAACTGCTCGCAGAAAAAAAGGTGGAAACAGGTAGAGGGTTCTTCGAAAAGTTGAGGGAGCATTTCTAATTGTTAATCTGCATCTTGCAGATACCGGCCCAGGGACTTAGTATACTGAAAGTAAAAAACTTGATTTAAAATCACATCTAGTCATAATTTACCAGAAAACAGGGGCGCGAATCCCATATCCTGCACCATTTTCACTGAACACATAATTTATTCCTCTTCAACAAGATGCGATTCAGAATAAAGAACTATTGAACTGTGGTTGGATCGCACTTGGCTTCTTAAAATTTAGGAGCGGGAGATCTGATTTCCAGTCTCCCGTCATGCTGCCAGTTTCAATGATGCAAGCCTGCCAGAAAAAAGACTTACTTATCTTTAAATCTCGTTCTGGACGCCTGCCCTGCATCGCCGGCATCGTCTGGTTGAACCCCGTCGCCCGGGGAACCCTCTGCGCCCACACGCGGCTGCGAGTCGTCTTCCCCATGATAGTTTTCGTCTGCCGCAACAACTCCGCTAGATAGGGTCGCAACAAAAAGCAATGCCACCAGCAAGGCTACCCCTTTTATTATGGTTCTTGAATTCATTTTTCATTCCTCCATTTTTCATTACTCGCCATCTTATTTTAGACAGGTGTTTCAAAGCATGAAAAATAGTTGGGCGGGAGATTTGATTACCAATCTCCCGCTATGTCGCCGGTTCCGAAATCGCCGTTCAATTCTTCTTCGTTGAGGTAGGTCTCTAGCTCGCTCAACTGGTCATCAATAGCCGCGAAACCATCTGCGGCTGTCGTCGTGGTTGTCGTTTGCCCATTGCTCGATGTGGTTGTCATGTTCATGCCGCTATATACTGCCACACTCACAACGGCCACTATCGCCACTACTGCAATCACGGTTAGCAAGGTCTTGTTCATCAGCAACACCTATGTCGCCTGGCCGGTCGCCAGCTTCACCATGACTCCGTTGCCGGTCCATGTTCCCTCAACGTAGTCGCTTTCGCCGAATGTCGAGTAAGTCCCGCTCCCGGTCAAGTTCACGGTTCCTGTCCCTGAAGCCACTATGTCAATGCCGTTACCGCTGATGTCCACAGTGATGTCGGTCCCAACAATCACCGCGCTGTCGTATCCCTGGTACTGAATTGATCCGTCGCCCAGAGTCGTCTGATCTCCTTCGCCAGAAGTCGTCACGGACGCGTTGGCCGAGACGATGATGGTGCCCTCGATCAGTGCCTTGACCTCGACCGTGCCGGTGCCGACCATGCGGACGCTGCCGTCACCCTGGGCGGTCAAAGTTCCTATTCCCTCCAGCGTGATGCTGTGTCCGCTTTGTCGCATTACCCCGACCATGTTCTTCAGCGCCACCATTGCTTGTTTCATGTAGCTCAAGGTTTCCCTGGCTTGGTTTTGCACCATCCTGAAGGCTTCAGAGTAGTTCGCATTCTCCGAAATTTGGCCCGCTTGGTTCCTAGCCTCGCCAAGTTTTTCTCTGGCTTGCTCCATGTTCAGATGCAGTTCGCCAAGATGGCTTTCCATTTCCGCCGTGTCCACACCGTTGTCCTTGAGTTCCTGTATCCTTGCTTGGACTCTCGCCGCGATAGCCTCGACTCTCTGCAGCATCATGTTCGTTGACTCGACCATCGTCAATCCGGTCATTTGCTTCAGCCTTATACGAATTTGCTGCCAATACCTGTTGAGCTCCCCGGCTTCGGTCCTAACCTGCTGGTCGTCGCCAGCGTTCTGGACTCTCAACTGCTTCGCCTGTATCTCGCTCATGTAGTTGTCGATTTCACCGTGGATCTGGTTCCGCAAGTTTTCTGGTATGCTCGGCGTTGCATCGATTCGGGCTTTGACCATTTCCATGTTCTTCAGCATGACATTGGCCGCGTTGGCACATGCCGTCTTGGCCGCGTTCATCAGCTGCGTCATGTTCTGGTTGTTCCGGTTCCCTCTCCACTGAGTCAGCGCTTGGTTGAACTGAGTTCTCGCCCCTTGCCATTCGGAATAGGCCGCGTGATACTCGTTTCTGGCTTCGTAGTACTCTCCTAACTCTCCCTCGTACTGCTGGGCACTTACGGCGGGCGCGATCGCCAGCGCCATCAGCGCCAACACCACGATTGCTGCCATTTTCGTTTTCATTTTTTTCCACCTTTTGCGTTCGGGTTAAGCTCCCCGCGCGGCCCCTATCGCGCGCGCGGTTCATTGATTTTCTCGGATAAAGCTCTCTCAAAAAAATCTTTTAAACACACTTGCGCCTTTCCAGGCAAAAAAAGCTTTATATTGCCTCCGATTACTTCTTAAAACTTGATTCGGGCGGTAATTGGTTGATTTTACCCATATAATTAAAATAATCTGAGTAGAGCTCTAATCATGCTTAAGATGGCCCTGCTCTTTACGCTCGCGATGATTGTAATTTCTGGCGCGTGCCAACTGGCGGGGGCCCAAGAAAACACCGTAACAGTACACGGCACAGTATACTATTGGTACACTCTGGAGCCTCTGAAAAACGCCATAGTCGAAGTCAACACCGTGCCTAGCCAGACGCAAGTGGCCACCGACGGCAAATATTCCTTTGAGCTGCTTCCTGGCGATTACACGATCACAGCGAGTTACTACAAGGGAGACTTTCTCTTCTATTATGCCGAGGAGAACTTGACCATACTCGAGACGGGGGCAGATTACGTCGTGGATTTACTCGCCTTCCCGCCGTTCGATTATGACGAAATGGACGACGACTTGGTCCCAATATTTGACACGGACAGCACGGACAATACTTGGCTGTTCGTAGCGGTCATATTGGCCGTCGGAGCAACTGTGGCCGTCATTTTCTACTACTTGAAAGCCAGGTCAAAGAAGAAGTCGGAGGTCAAGATTGACGCGACCCCCTCGACCATCAAAGTAATCAGCCTGCCGCAGGATCTTGAGGAAGTAATCGCGAAAATACGGAAAGCCGGCGGCAGAATTAACCAACTTGAACTCAGAAAACAGCTGCCTCAGTCGGAGTCCAAAGTCAGCTATATGTTGGCAGACCTAGAAAGTCGCGGAGTGCTTCGTAAGGTGAAGAAGGGTAGGGGCAACATCATAATTTTAAATGAGTAGAACTTCCTCAAAATAGGACTTAATATTACTTGAAAAAGGCGATTTAATCTCTTCTAACCATAATTCGCCGGCAAAGGAGGTGCGAATTCCAAACATCGTTCTCACCTAAGTAGTGACATCGGAAAATTTTTGATTGCCTTTGGTTGGTCGAGTAGCGAAGGGAAAAATTAATTCAGACTTAGTCCAGAACAACCGATTCTAAAAACGCATGACATCCTTTTGTCCCTAGACAAGGTTTCACACGGCATTTTTGGAGTATTGATAAAGATAAAAAGTTGCGGTTCGATGTAAATACGTGTCCAAAGTTTTGATTCGCACCGATAAATTATCAAAGTACTATGGCAAGGGCGGGGAAATCAAGGCAGTCGATAACCTCGACCTAGAAATTTACGAAGGGGAAACCTTCGGCCTCCTCGGCCCAAACGGGGCGGGCAAGACGACAATTGTGCGCTTGCTGAACTGCATCGTGAAGCCGAGCAGCGGCACGGCCACGGTTAACGGCTACGACGTACTCAAGGAAGCGGAGAAAGTGAAACGCGACACGGGGCTGCTTGCGGAGTCCCCCGGGCTGTACGAAAAGCTCAGCGCCCGCGAGTTTCTTGAGTTCATGGGGGCACTTTACGACGTCCCCGGAGACATCTTAAACAAGCGGGTGGACGATCTGCTGAATCTCTTCGGGCTGCGCGAGCGGAGGGATTACCTGCTCGAGGGATACAGCCGGGGCATGAAACAAAAGGTGCTGATTGCCGCGGCTCTGATCCACGACCCGCCAGTTCTGTTCCTGGACGAGCCAACGTCCACCCTCGATCCCAGCGCCGTTCACATGGTGAAGGACCTAATAAAAGGACTTACAGAAAGAGCAGAAAAAACCATCTTCATTTGCAGCCATATCCTGCCGGTCGTCGAGGAACTCTGCGACAGGATAGGAATCATAAACAAGGGCAAGCTCGTGGCGGTGGGCACGACGAAAGAGATTATCGCCCAAACAAAAACCAAGACGCTGGAAAAGGCGTTCATGGAAATAACCGGAGGGGTGGAGGAAAAAGAACTTTTAGCCTGGAGGGAGCAGAAAAGTGCCGGCTCCTAAGTGGCTCGTGATTGCGAGAAATGAATACCGCATCCACACCAGTGGCATACGGTCGATAAGGCCATACTTCCCCTACCTGGTCGTGGGGCTGCTGGCCGTCTACGTGGGGCTAATCGCTCCAACTTTGGTTGGCATTTTCGTCGACGAAGTTCTCGCTTTCCTGCTTTCCCAAGCTGCGGCCGCCATGATGTACATTATGCTTTTCCTGTTCTTTTTTTACTTCATAATATTACCAATCAGCAACACCTTGAAAGAGGCGCAGACCAGCGAATATGAGCTCCTTTTGTCGGCCCCGATAAAGTCGAGCGATGTCCTGCTGGGCAAGTTCCTGGGGGTGGCGCCTTTCTACGCCATAGCCATAGTGGCGATCGTGGGGACTTTCGTGGCTTTTCTTGGTCCTTTGGGGTTGGACGCCATCCAGATAACTATAACATTAATGGTCTTTGCCATCACGCTCCTTTCCGCGCTTTGGATCGGTAGCGTGATCGCAGCGATCCTGAAGACGAGACTTGGAAAAACCGCCCGCGGAAGAGACATCGGAAGGGCCCTTTCTTTGGTAGTCGCGCTGCCATTGGTGGCATTGATGTATTCTATCACGGGAGGGGGGCTGCTCCAGGCGCTTGCCGACCCAGGGACGGGCGGGTTCGTTAAATCCGTCCTCTCCTTGCTGCCCAGCTCCTGGGGTGCGGAAGTCATCGCAGGATTCATGGCGAGCCCGGGCAACATCGCTGGGGTTTGGCTCGGGACCTTGGCCGGTTTTGGCGGCCTAGTTGCTTTCTTCGCGGTGGCGCTATGGCTCGGCGCCAAAGCCGCAGGTCGGGCATACAGCCTCGAGCTCACCGGATTCGCGTCCGCGAAGGCCAAGCCGGACGGCGCCTTCTACAAAACAGTCAAGTTTTTATCCGGGAGAGGCTCCTTCGGCATCCTGGTGGTGTCGATATTCAAAGACTATGGCCGGAGGCTGGAAAATCTTTCAAAGGTCGCCTATGTAGTTGGCTTGCTTATCTTAATGGGAGTGTTCTTCGGAGGCTTCCAAGACCCTGAGGGCATGCTGACGATGGGGCTTTTCCTGTTCCCCCTGCTTTCGGTTTTTGTCATGGGCGAGGTCACGGTCCGGGGGAAAGGGAATTTCTTCATATATCGCAAGGCACCCGCTGGCGAGGGGAGGCTAATCAAAGCGCGATTGCTGCAAGGTTGCATTGTTCTGATACCTATCGCGGCGGGATATTCTTTAATTTTAATGGGACTAGTCCTACAAACCCCGTTACTCACATCATTGGTTTATGCGGGGCTCATGGCTTTGACCGTTGCGGCCTATGCTGCCTTTTCCCTCGGGATTTTCCTCCTGATGCCGGTATTCTCAGACAAGCCGGCGGAGCAGGTGGTCAACATGGTAACGGTTATGATGGTTTCAATCTTCCTTTTTATCATTACCCGGATAGTTTTTGGCAGTTTCACGTGGCTGATCTTTTTTCCCTTGCTGGTTTGGCTTATTGGCGCGGCCTTCTTGTACCTCGGAAAGCGGCGTTTGAGCAGAATTGAATGAAAACGTGGCACAAACAACTTTTCACTAGGTCCTTGTATGATATTCAGCACGTTATAATCAATTTGCAATACGTTGCTTAAACGAAACAAAATTTAAGTAAGTTGCTTTTTTGATTAAAATGGGAGAAATAGAGAATAGCCGAAAGCACGAAATGAAAATTTCGTGGCCGCTAAATATTATCAATAGAAAAAATTGTGATAGGAAATGAAAGAAGATTTGACAAGCAGAACGAAGGCAACCGGGCAGTATCCTAAGCTCCCCATCTTAGTTCTCTTGTCGGTTTTATTCACACTTGCCTTGACCTTTGTAACGTTGGAGATTCCTTATGTGATCGGCAACATTTTGCGGACATATTTTCCCGATATCCATCCAGTGGTGGAACCGCAGCTTGTCGAAGAATTTCTGAATAGCGTGAGGCCGCTGGGTTACGCGTGCCTTGCGGCAGTCTTGGCCTTGGTGATCGTGGGGTTCGTGAAAGGAAAAAAGAGACTGTCCTCAATTGGGTCCATAGTCTTCTTCCTTCCCACGTTTGGCTACTTCGCGGTTTCCATGTTCTTTCTCGCCGGCGTGGGAATTCTAAGGATTCTGTGGATGCCGTTTTTAGACTCCTCATTGAATCTCTTGAGGCTGGGTGATATCGTCCTCCTCCCGTACATGGTCATGGCCTACCCGTTAGCGGGGGCGCTAGGGCCGATGGGAACGAGCGTCAAACTAATCATCGGAAATCCCATGGCAACTATTGCCATCGGGTTGGGAATTTTCATATTCATTCTGGGCACGTTCGCCTGGTTCCGCGGGAGGATGGAAGGAAGAAAAATATTTGATTTCTGGATATACAAATACTCGCGGCATCCGCAGTACTTTGGATTTCTGCTGTGGAGCTACGGAATAATGTTGCTTGCATCCCTCGCACCCGTGCCCATGGGGGGACAAAACCCAGGCGCGAGCCTTACCTGGCTGATCCCAGCGCTAATAATAATCTGCATCGCGTTGCTCGAGGAAATCAAGATGGCAAAAATGTTCGGCAAGAGTTATTTGAATTATAGGGACAATTCCCCTTTCATGCTACCGCTCCCGAGAGCCCTTTCGAGGCTCCTTACCTGGCCGAATCGCTTGTTGCTAAAAAAGGATTTCCCGGAAAGGAGAAAGGAGGTACTTTACACTTTTATCATCTACTTCGTCATCCTGGTCTTGCTGTCGGCGGTTGTCGCGGCACTCACGGGCCCCTTGTGGATGGTCTCCTGAAAAGCTTGATTGATGGAGACAAAACCAGCACGATGTCACCTTCCGTAGATTTTATCAGAGTTGCCAATTCCTTGTAGCATCTCAAAATTTCCAGCATGCGCCAGGCGCCCCCTCAAGCGATATATTGTGAAGAAGAAAATTCAATGGGAGATAAACATGCGGCGAAGGAGCAAGGTTATAATCGGCGTTCTGCTGGTCCTCGCGATTTTCATGGTCGGCTTTGTTGCCTGGGCCGAGACGCCGCCGACCCCCATGCCCGAGGCCTACGCCGCGCTGGAGTCGGACTCTTCGGTCGCTGTGTCGTCTGGCAAATGGCTGATCTTCTACACTCCTTCCTCTCAACCGACCACCGGGTTCATAATTTATCCCGGGGGCAGGGTGGACTTCAGGTCCTACGCTCCGATGGCCCGCGCAATAGCGGCAGAGGGATATCTTGTTGTGGTTACTAGGATGCCGCTCAACTTGGCAATCTTTGGGGCAAACACGGCCGACGACGTAATAAAGTCTTACCAGGAAATCGGCTCCTGGGCAATCGGCGGGCATTCCCTCGGCGGGTCGATGGCCACGCAGTTTGCTCATGACAATCCCTCCAAGGTAAAGGGGCTGGTCCTCTGGGCTTCCTATCCACCTTCAGGAGTCGACCTGTCGGAAAGCGGCCTGCCCGTGACGACGATTTACGGCTCCAACGACGGGCTGGTGAGCGCCATGAAGATAGACGAGTCCATGAGCTTGCTCCCGCCCACGACGGTCAGGGTGGAGATAGCGGGGGGCAACCACGCGTACTTCGGCTGGTACGGCGACCAAGCAGGGGACAACCCAGCGACAATCACCAGAGAACTCCAGCAAAACATTACTGTGGCCGCCACCGTGGAACTGCTGGAGAAACTATAAAGGGGAGCGTGAACCCCATAGAAAATTATGGAAGGCACCAAATCGGCGACCTTTAAACATAATTGGCTTTCGATGTGCATCTAATTTTTCTTAGATGGGCTTATCTTGATTTTTTGAAAGGGTGAAGTTACTGCTAAAGCGACCCAGGAATCTTTATTGGTTAAATTTCAGATGTTTCCTGGGTAAGAACTTGATAACGATTGATCTAAGCGTCCTTGGAAGCGAGCTGGATGCTTTAGCCAAATATCTCCAGTTGAAGCTCCAGGTATCTATTGACAAAAAAGGCAAAATGTTGCTCTTGGAGGATTCAAAAGCCCAAATAAGAACTAAAGATGTGAAGATGTACCTCGAAGAATTTATTTATCACAAAAAATTCTCTGAGGAATATCGGATAGTCGTGGACCATCAGATTATCAAAGTCTTGAAGCCGAAAGCCTCGGTAAAGCCCAAGCCGCCCGAAACTAGCATGTGGGGGGTGCTGCCAAGGGGCAAAAAGACCATCTAAAGCTAAACCCCGTCAATTTTTTCTGGCTAAAGACCACACGAATAGGAATTCATTTTCTCGATTTTTTCCGCTTCGACGCCCGTTTTTTAAATTTGATTTGGCGTTTCAGCCAAAGCAAAATCAAGTCCAAGACCTTTTGCTCCGTGGGCCTCTTTATCTGCTCCTTGTAAGTCGAGACGGTTGCCTCTCCCTTCTCCGTCCTGAGAAGGTGGGTCAAGTCAGGGACAAGCTGACCTTCAAATGGGGCTTTTACCAGGCGGGCCATCAGCTTAAGGTCATTCGGATCAACCTG
>Ga0209164_1001091_pt1 | contig 40276 bp, 37 predicted proteins | sample MTBNYHSulfiMetaG_FD_187458 | JGI IMG/M metagenome (GOLD analysis project Ga0209164, IMG submission 187458) | Enrichment culture microbial communities from rom New York Harbor, USA that are MTBE-degrading - MTBE-NYH (New York Harbor Sulfidogenic)... | ecosystem: Environmental > Aquatic > Marine >... | reverse complement strand
TTGATGGTCTCGTAAAAAGTGATATTTCTCACAGAGCGCTCGGAGAACACAGAGCTGATCTATCTGAAATATTAAAGATATCTTTTCGTGCTTCGGTCTTTGCGCGAGTCCCGCGGTGGCGGGATTGACTTTTTGCGAATACCTCAATTCTTGAATCAAAAAAACAGCAACTCAGCCTCGCCGGCGACGATCGCTTCCCCTTTCTGGTTTTCCACGGTTAGGTCGCAAACGACATATTGACGGCCTTCGTTTCGATACTTTCTTGCGATTTTTCCCTTATACGTGAGGATATCACCCAGAAACGCCGCAGCCCGATACCGCATCCTGAGCTTCGTTATTCTTCCATCCACGGAAACCCAGTCCGTCAACATCCGCGCAAGAAAAGCGCCGTACATCTGGGGGTCCACCACAGGATTCTGAAAACCGAGGCCCCTGGCAAAGTCCCTGTCATAGTGCTGCCTGGCAAAATCCCACGTTATTCCGCAATACATAACGGTTTGAACGATTGTGACTTCTTCAGTCAGGGAAGGGATGGCGGCGCCTTCCGCAATATCTGCAAAGTCCATACGATATGACCTCCGGATTATGTTTCAGCCTTTGTTCAGGGGCAGTGCCAGCAGCTCCCTGTCAACCCCCAGAAGCTCATCTTTCTGATTCGTGTAAGTCGTTTCCGTGGTCAGCAGTATGAAACTTCCCGTGCGACCCTGTTTTTTTACGACATCAACGACTTTCTTCCTCAGGGAAACGACATCATCCGGACGAACCGGCCGGATCATCTCATATTCATTTCCGGCACGTTGAATGCTTGTGTCAAACCCCACCCACGATCTCAGTCCACTGTACAAACCATCTTCTTCTATGGCGGCCGCGATATCGTATGTCACTTCGAACAGGAATGTCGGCGGCGCGATTACCCCCCCAAACGGGCTTTCGCCGGCATACTGATCATCCCAGTACAAAGGATTCCGGTCGCGTACGGTCGCTGCAAACCGTCTTATCAGTGCCTTGCCGATGCTTTCTGGGGCTTGCAGGTGAAATTCCTTGTCCTTCAATGATTCAATGATCTCATCATAGCTTTCTTCATGATCAGGCATATCCATTGACCTCTTCAATCAGGCTCGATGTTTTCCGGCATGATGCCCTGTTCGCCTTTTTTGCCGGCGGTTTCCTTAATGGATGGATCCGGCAGGACCCTCATTCACCGGTAAACTTCGGTTTCCGCTTTTCGATGAAGGCCCTTCGGCCTTCATCGAAATCACGTGTGGCAAACGCGACACTCTGAAGGTTTGCCTCCAGCTCGAGAAACGCCGGCAGGCTGAGAGGCCATTGATTCAACGCGCTTTTGATCATGCCATAAGCGCGCGTCGGTCCTTCGGCCAGCGTCCCGGCCAGCGCCGTCACTTCCCTTTCAAGGTCTTCGTGGGGGACCACCCGGTTCACCAGGCCCATGGACAAAGCTTCCTGGGCGTCGAAGAGCCTCCCGGTGAGCATCAACTCCTTTGCCCTGGGCAAACCCACTCTCAAGGGTAGAAAATAGAATCCTGCCAGGTCAGGAATCAAGCCGATCATCACAAATGCCTCACGGAATTTGGCCCTGTCCGACGCGATGATCATATCGGATGCAAGGGCGATATGCAGCCCGGCGCCGGTAGCGAAGCCATTCACCGCAGCAATAATCGGCTTTTCCAATTCCGTCATCAGATGAATCAGTTTTTGCACGTTCTTGAGACGATCCCTGGCAGCAGGCGCCGTTAGCCCCTCCATTGTCTTGATGTCGCTGCCGGCGATAAACGCCTTTCCCGCTCCTGTCAGGATCACAACCTTTGTGGCGCTGTCATTCCCAATGTCCACCAGGGCGTCCTTCAGCTCCTCTCTCATGACAAGATCAAGAAAGTTCATTTGATCCGGAAGATTAAAGGTGATTTTTGCGATGCTGTCGCGCTTATCCAGGATAATGGTTTTATACGACATCTGTTGTGCCTCCCCGTATGTTTCCACTTACGACCTCTATTATCCTTTCTCATTTCCGAAAATGGCCACCGCGCTCAACTGCGGCGGACCCCCGAACGTGTGGGACAGTCCACGACGGGCATTCTTGATCTGACGTTCAGGCAGCTGGGCCTTTTCCTGCAGTTGTTTATAGACCTCATAGGTCATACGCAATCCGCTGGCGCCGACCGGATGCCCAAAACACTTCAGCCCTCCATCACTGTTTACGGGAAGCCCGCCCTCAAGTTCAAAGAATCCTGAATCGATGTCTTCCCCGGCCCTCCCCCTTGGGCTGAATCCGAAATCCTCATATATGGCCAGTTCTGTTATACTGAAACAGTCGTGAACCTCGGCCAGATCGAGTTCTTCACGCGGGTTTTTTATTCCCGCCATTTCGTAGGCCTTTCGAGAAGAATTCTTCAATGCCTCAAAGCTGGTCCATTCAAAGCCGGGCCGCATATGAGGAAGTCCTGCGTCCATTGAAATGCCGAACCCCTTTATGTAAATGGGATCGTCCCTGAATTTCTTTGCAAGGTCCGCCCTCGTCAGAATCGCACAGGCGGAACCGTCACTGTTGCCGCAGCAATCAAAAAGACCCAGGGGATAAGCGATAATCGGCGCCTTCACCACTTTTTCAAGTGTTATCCTGTTTTGAAAGTGCGCCTTCGGGCACATGCTTCCGTTTCGATGGTTCTTGACCGCGATCTTGCCGATCATCGCTTTGCCTTCCTCCATGGAAAGGCCGTATTTTTGAAAATAGCTCGTGGCAATAAGGCCAAAAGACCCGGGCGCCGTCCTCCGGGCTTCATATACCGGGTTCATCCCCCGACCTGTACCCAGGCCCGGATATCCCGTGTCTTTCAGTTTTTCGACACCGATGGCCATGACCACGTCGTACAGACCGGCCGCCACCGACAGGGCGGCCTCGATCAGCGCAATATGCCCGGCCGTACACCAGTTCTCATTCCTGATGACCGGGATATTGGAAAGCTTGAGCGCATCGGCCACCGTCGAGCCTGCAATGCCGTTTACCGGAGCATACATCTGACCGACCCAGCACGCCTGTATATCATCAGGGCCTATGCCTGCGTCTTCATAGGCCTCGTATGCCGATTCTATGGCCAGATCGCCGGCGCCCATATCCCATCTTTCACCGAATTTGGAACACCCCATTCCAACAATAGCCACTGCGTCTTTAATGCTGCCCATCATAAGCCCCTCCGTTTCTCAAAGGACGACACTTCCAAAAATAGTTGTGAAAGTTGGCGCCTTCATAGATCCTCCTGAATGTAAATTCCACCGGCAACCCCACAGCCACCGCTTCAGGATTGCAGTCGGTCATCATCAGATAAAACCTGGCGCCATCCTCCGTTTCGAACACGGTCTGTACGACCACAGGGTCGTCGCTCCTTCCGGCGAGTTGATCCCTGGTGAACGTGAATACTTTTCCCTGCGTATCGGAATAGCGGATTTTCTCGTAATCGTCTTTGCTGCGACAGCTGGAACAGACCCTCTGAACAGGAAATTGGGCCACGCCGCAATTTTTACACCTGCTCCCGTAACACCTGAGGATGCTCTCCTGTTCCCTCCAGTAGGCCGCGGCAGAGGGAAAAAGACGAAACGGCTCGCCGCTCGCCGCTTCAACGATACCCCTGAAACTGAGCATTTTCTGGTAGGAAGACAGCGGCATTTTGCTCTCCAGGTGCCCCTTTATGCCAAGCCGCTGCCTCAGGTTTCCGATTTCTTCGGTCACCCTCAGGATGAAAGCGTCCGCGCCGTCCCCATAGCTTGCAGCCAGGATCGTATCGCCGGGACCGGCCTCCTCAAGGGCTGAACCGAGCAGCATCAAAGGATGCGCGGCGCCGCAGTGCCCGACATGGTTCAGCAATGTGTCCTGGAGCTGCGAGTCCGCGTCAAATCCGAGCTTTTTCGCCAGACCCGCGGCGGATCTGTGGTCAGGAGACGGGATGACAAGCCGGGTGATATCGCCGGCTTTCATGCCGGCGCGATTCAGGAGCCCGGAAATGACCTCCACCATCGAAGCCATGTAACCTTCAGTCAGGATAAACCGGCCTTCACCCGTCCTGACAAAAAGGTCGTTGTCGTTTCTCCATACATCCGTAATTTCTCTGTTGATTGACATTGAGGCTTCAATCGTTGCAATGACCTGATCGTTGCCGACAATGAATGCGGCGGATCCGTCGCCAAACAGCTGTTCCTGGTCGGAACGCGGATACCCCAACCGGCAATCCGACGCCGTTACCAGGATATTTTCAGCCGCCCCCGCCTTGACCGTATCCCATGCCGCACGCAACGCCGCAGTGCCTGAACGAAGGGAATTCGCAAAGTCGGCCGTGATCACATCCGTTCGAAAATCGAGGGCGGTGGCAACCAGGCCCGCGCAAAGCTTTTCCTTGTAGGGCGCACTCGTCGTAGCGAAATAGTGCCCATCGATCCGGCTTCTATCAAGACCTGTCAAGCAGTCTGCTCCTGACGCCACGGCCATTGTCACCGAATCCTCATCGTTGTTGGCCACGCTTCTTTCTCCCTTGAGCGATCCTCTTTCCCAGGCTGCGGCTATCATATCACGACTTATTCTGTAGATGGGAATATAGGCGCCGAAAGCTGTAATTCCTGTCATGTTCAATCTCCTTCCCTTCAGTTATTTCCTGTTTCGAACACTCATATCGTTCCTACTGCATGGTATTCTCCAAACACACCCCGCAACACGTTACAGATCTCTCCCAGCGTTGCGTATTCCCTGACGGCTTCAATAAATCGGGGCATCAGGTTTTCCTGTCCCTCTGCCGCCTTTTTCAGTGCGTCCAGGGATTCCCGGACCTTTGCCCCGTCCCTTGTTTCCTTTACATCCCTTAGCCTTTGAATCTGCTTTCGGGCAATTTCCGGATCAAACCTGAATAAGGCCGCGTCCACCTTCTCGTCCACCTTGTACTCATTGACGCCGACCACTATTCTTTCTTTTTTCTCAATCTCTTTCTGAATATGGTAGGCCCTGATCTCGATCTCTTTTTGTATGAAACCGTTTTCAATGGCTGCTATGGCGCCGCCCATTTCGTCAATTTTGGCAATAAGCTGCTTGATGCCGGCCTCCATTTCCCGGGTCAACGCTTCGACGTAATACGAACCGCCGAGCGGGTCTACCGTGTCTGTGACGCCGGCCTCATGAGCCAGGATCTGCTGTGTCCGGAGACTCAGTCTGACCGATTTTTCGGTAGGAATCGCATGCGCTTCGTCAAAAGAGCATGCTGCCAGCGACTGGGCCCCGCCAAGAACCGCCGCCAGCGCCTGGTAGGCGACCCGGATCAGATTGTTTTCCGGCTGCTGTGCCGTAAGGCTGACACCCGATGTCTGGGTATGGAATCTCAGCATCCAGGATTTCGGGTCTTTTGCGCCGAATCGGTTGCGCATCAGATCCGCCCAGACTTTCCTGGCCGCCCGGTATTTTGCGACTTCTTCAAAGATCTTGTTATACGTATTGAAGATCCAGCTGATCCTGGGGGCAAATGCGTCGATATCCAGGCCCGCTTTCAGGCCTGCCTCTATATAGGCAATTGCGTTTGAAAAACTAAAGGCAATCTCCTGAATCGCCGAGCACCCCGCCTCCCGCAAATGGTAGCCTCCCACATTGATGGTGTTCCAGAGGGGAACCTCCCTGCTGCAGTATTCAAATATGTCCGTGATAAGCCTGAGACTCGGTCTCGGCGGAAAAATATAAGTTCCCCTTGCCGTGTATTCCTTGAGGATATCGTTTTGAATGGTGCCGCGAAGTTTTTGCGGAGATACCCCCTGCTTTTCAGCCACCACAATATACATGGCCAGCAAAATACCGGCCGGGGCGTTGATGGTCATGGAGGTGGAGATCTCGTCCAGGGATATCCCTTCGAAAATCACTTCCATGTCCTTCAGAGAATCGACGGCCACCCCCACTTTTCCCACTTCTCCTTCAGCCAGAGGATCGTCTGAATCATAGCCGATCTGGGTAGGGAGATCAAAAGCCACTGAGAGACCGGTCTGTCCCTGCTCGAGAAGGTATCGAAAGCGTTTGTTGGTCTCCCCTGCCGTGCCGTAACCGGAATACTGCCGCATCGTCCACGTCCTTCCCAGGTACATGGTTGGATGAATCCCTCGAACGAACGGGTACCGGCCCGGAAAACCGATGTCGCTCAGATAGTCGGCATCCGAGAGGTCGTCCGGCGTATACAGCACATCAACCGCCTGGCCCCAGTCAGAAGATTGCTTCTGAATAGACTTCTTTACGGCTTTTTCCGCCCAATCCTTTTTGACCTGCCTGACCTTCTCCATATCCGTGCTCATTTTAGTTATCCTCTCGTCCTGAATTGAGAAAGAACATCTCGAATAAAATCCTCTATCTCTGTCATGGTTGTTCCAGGCCCGAAAACCTCACGAATCCCCTTCGCTTTCAAGGAAGGGACTTCTTCTTCAGGGATAATCCCTCCGGCAATCAAGACGATATGCCCGGCCTCCCGCTCCTTCAACAAATCCGCGACCTTCGGCAGAAGATAGTCATGCGCTCCGGACAGGATGCTCAACGCAATAACGTCCGCGTCTTCCTCCAGAGCCGCCGAGACGATCTGAAGCGGCGTTTGTCTAAGCCCGGTGTAAATGACCTCCATGCCGGCGTCCCTCAGACCGTGACAGATGACTTTTATCCCCCGATCATGACCATCCAGACCCGGTTTGGCCGCCAGTACTCTTATCCTTCGGTTCATGGCAATCTCTCCTTCATCCTTCTCCCTTGACGCGCTAAAGTGGAATGTTCCCGTGCTTCTTGGGAAGGACTGCTTCATTCTTACTGATAAAAGCCCTTAGCGCCCCTTTCAGGTAATGCCTCGTTGCCCGGGGATCGATGACCGCATCGACGTGCATCCGCTCCGTGGCATCGTAAGGGTTGGCGAACTTTTTTCTGTACTCCTCCACCTTTGCCATTTTGGTCGCTTCAGGGTTATCCGCCTTCAGAATCTCCTTTGCATAAACAATTTCCGACGCGCCTTCCGCACCCATCACGGCAACCTCAGCCGTAGGCCATGCCCAGACCTGATCCGCCCCAAGCTCTTTACTGCACATGGCCTGGAACGCACCGCCGTAGGCCTTCCGGATAATAATCGTGATTTTGGGTACGGTGGCCTCGGAATATGCAAAAATCATCTTTGCCCCGTGGCGGATGATGCCCGAATGCTCGTGAATGACCCCGGGCATGTACCCGGGGACATCGACCAGACTGACCAGGGGAATATTAAAGCAATCACAAAACCGGACAAACCGTGCAGCCTTATCCGATGCGTTACAATCCAGCGTCCCTGCCAGGAAACGAGGCTGGTTGGCGACAATTCCTGCTGTATGACCGGCAACCCGGCCAAAACCACAAATAATGTTCTTTGCATAATGGGGCTTAATCTCCATGAAATCACCCCGGTCAACCAGTCTGTCTATAATTTGATGCATGTCAAAAGCCTTCTTCCTGCTATCAGGCAGGATATGGAGCATCTCCTCGTCCAGCAGGCGATCCTCAGGGGCGGAAACCTTCGGCGGCGCCGAGTCGGAATTGCTCGGCAGGAATGAAAGCAGACGCCGAATCCCCTCAATGCAGTCCGTATCATTAGAATGATAAAAATCACAGTTGCCGGATATCTTCGAGTGGACCTTTGCACCGCCCAGCCGTTCCATGTCGATATCTTCGCCGGTCACCGCCTTTATAACCTTGGGGCCCGTGATGAACATATAGGAGGTGCGCTCTACCATGACGATGAAATCCGTTATGGCAGGTGAGTACACCGCTCCGCCGGCGCAGTTTCCCATAATGACCGAAATCTGCGGAATCACACCGCTGCAGGCGACATTCTTTCTGAATATGCGACCGTAGGCCGATAAGGATGCGGCGCCCTCCTGCACCCTGGCGCCGGCTGAATCGTTAATCCCGACCACAGGCGCCCTCGCCTTGAGTGCCATATCCATGATGTTGCAGATCTTTTCGCCATGCGCAGCCCCCAGGCTGCCACCCATCACCGTGGCATCCTGGGCAAAGGCGAAAACCTCCCTCCCCTCCACCAGGCCGTATCCGGTTACCACCCCGTCACCCGGAAGAACTTTGTCCGCCAGGCCGAAATCCATGCACCGATGCCGCGCCAGCAACCCCACCTCAAAAAAGGTGCCCGCGTCGAAGAGCTGATCGAGCCTTTCGCGCGCGGTCATCTTTCCTTTGGCATGCTCCTTGTCTATGCGCCCCTGCCCGCCTCCCAGCCTGGCCGAACCTTCTCTCTGATGAAGCTCTTCAAGCAGATGTTCCATTTCCATTTCAACGTATCCAGTCCTTTCTTCTTCCGCTTCACATGGTTGAACGCACCCGACGACGATACGGCTATACGCCCTTGAACACGGGTTTTCTCTTTTCAAGAAATGCCTGCATGCCCTCCCTGGAATCCTTTCCGGAAAAAAGAAGGCATTCCACCATGAGCTCGTAGGCAAGCCCGGCAGTAAGACCGACATCCTGCCCCATGTTGATGGATTTCTTGGCCCACTTGACCGCGAGGGGACTCTGCTTTGCAATACGGCCCGCCATCTCCATGGTTACGGACTCAAGCGCGTCCGGAGCGCATATCCTGTTAACCAGCCTCAGCCGAAAGGCCTCTTCCGCATCGATCAGGGTGCCGGTAAGGATCAGTTCCTTTGCGATTCCGGCGCCGACGAGCCTGGCAAGCCGCTGGGTGCCGCCACCTGCCGGCATGATGCCCAGGAGAATCTCAGGCTGCCCGAATTGGGATATATTCGACGCGATACGAATATCACAGGCCATGGCCAGTTCAAGCCCCCCTCCGAGACACAGCCCGTGAATCATCGCGATAACAGGCTTTTCAAGCTCTTCGAAACGGGTGTAGAGCCTCTGCGACAAGGTGCTGAGGAACTCTTCCAGCTCCAGCGGACTGAAACGCGACAGCTCCGTCAAGTCGGATCCCGCGATGAAGCTCTTCCCTCCGGCCCCTGAAAGCACCAGGACCTTGATTTCCGAATCGGCCCTTGTCGCTTCCAGCGCGTCCACCATCTCAAGACGGGTTGCGCGATTGAGCGCATTCCGTTTATCAGGCCTGTTAATGATGAGTTGCGCTATCCCCTTTTCCTTTTTATAAATAATATTCTCGTAATCCATAGGACCCCCCTTATGGAAATGCGCGGCCGGCAAAAATTCCTTGAGCTGATTTCAAAGTACGCCGCATGCCCTTTCCTTTATCGATTTGACCAAACGTTCGGTTCTTTTTGGTGAAAAATTTTTCCCTGGAGACGGTTCATAAATGAATCTTCTGTAACGCTTTTTGATAAAATGTCTCGCAACAGATTCAGCCCATGGGGCGCCCTTTTTAAGCGCTGCATGATCTTCTACCGCAGCGGGTCCGGCCCATGGGGAGCCTTTTTCAAGGGCTGCATGATCTTTCCATCGCTCTTGCGAACGGCAGCATGAGCGGCGAAATTCGGCCGGATCCAGCGCCCGGGTGTGTCCTTTCATGGGACGGTCGACCTTGCTGCCTCTGAACAATGGGTATGCACATCCAAAAGGGCCGTCCCCGGACGTTGCGGTCCCTTACGGATGCAGCCCTTGAAAAAGGCGCCAAACTTGCGATGGCCGTTATCCCGCCCCTGAGCCACTATCGCATGGGTTCGAGCGTTAATTTGTCTTTGACGTGAAGGCTCCAGATCACGTGCTCCATACCCATTCGAATATGTTCCCGCGTCACTTCGATGGCAGCTTCGAGATCCGCTCTTCTTAAGGCACTCAGCAACTCCCGGTGTTCTTTAAGGACCATCTTGATCCTGTCGTTGCTCAAATATTCGGCTCGATACTTAAGGTAAATCTGTTCGAAAATTTGTTTCAATAATTTGAGAATCACTTCGTTATGCGCGTATTCTGCAATTTTTAGATGAAATTGGCTGTCAAGAAGAACAAGCTCCCGCCCATTTCCGTTTTCATTGGCTTTTCGGTAGCGCTTGAACGAATCCTTGATCTCATCCAGCCTTTCGGAATTTAGATTGCTCAACACCTTTGGCAGCAAAAAAATTTCGAGCGCCTCTCTTGCCTGGTACAAGTTCCTTGCCTCTGTTTCGGTGATTTCTCCGACAAAATACCCTTTGTTAGGGACATAATCGACGAGACCTGAGGCCTCCAGTCTGTTGAGCGCCTGAATGACGGGGGTAATGCTTACATTGAGTCTTCTGGAAAGATCTTTATAAATCAGCTTCTGACCGGGCGCCAGTTGATTAAAATAAATCATCTGCTTAATTTTATGATAGGTATCCTCTATCGTAATGCCCTTCTTATTGGGTGAATTTGTGGCTTTCATCTTTTGTCAGCAGTCATCATGACTGGCCCACGCCTGGTTAGACGCCATGTTCCCCATCCCGCCTCGCGGCACAGGAAGCGAGCATGTTTTGTTGTGGTGAACCCATTTCATCCATTCCGATAAGATTTCATTTGCCCCAGATCCTGGAACGGAAGATAATCAAAAATCTAATTTTATAATCAAATAATATATCAAAGACATCCATGTCAAGAAAAAAGGGCGGCACGGCACGATTTTGTACGAAAGGGCCCGGAAAACCCGTTATTCATGGTTTAAGTCCATTTGAACCTTCAATTTTTGTTGACAAGGACATTATAATTTAATTACATTATTTATAAAAGATCATATGAGAGTTTTTGATTAATTTATAAACGTTTCAAACTTGTAAATGAAAGGAGAAGGCCAATGAAAATAGACAGGGTGTGTATCGTTGGGAGTGGAACCATGGGGAATGGTATTGCGCAGGTATGTGCCCAAACAGGCATCTCTGTGAGCCTGTGTGATATTTCAAAGGATATGCTCGACAAGGCAATAAAGAACATAACATGGTCGGTTTCGAAGTTTGCAGAAAAGGGGAAAATATCTGAAGGCGTCGACGATGTCATGAGCCGCATCCGGATTTCAACCGAATATGAACCGGCCGGGGATGCCGACCTTGTTATTGAGGCGGTATTTGAGAAACTGGAAGTGAAACACGATGTCTTTAAGAAACTGGATAAGATTGTGGGCAGGGAAACAATTCTTGCATCGAACACCTCTGCGATTCCCATCAGTCAGATCGCCTCCGTAACATCCAGACCGGAAAATTTCATCGGCCTCCACTTCTTTAATCCTGTTCCGATGCTTAAAGCCGTTGAGGTGATCAGGGGGATCTCTACCGGAGACGATGCGTTCCAATACGGCGCGGACTTCGTGCGATACATCGGCAAGGAACCCATCATGGTGAACCGCGACATCGCCGGTTTTATCCTCAATCGAATCAATATGCTGTCCAATCTGGAAGCGATGCGCCTTGTGGAGCAGGGTGTGGCGACCGCAGAAGACATCGACAAGGGAATGCGCCTTGCGTTTGGCCGCAAGATGGGACCGTTGGAGACATCGGATCTTGTGGGTATTGAAGTGGGATTGATGGCTTACACCAATGTCTATGAAGAGGAAAAGGACCTTCGGTTTTATCCGCCTTCCATCATGAGGAGAAAAGTCCTTGCCGGTCATCTGGGCAGAAAAACCGGCAAGGGATGGTATGAATATAACGAGGATGGCTCACGGAAAAGCTGACAAACGGTCCCTTCAAAAGCGGGGACAGCTTTATTAACCGAAATCATCCTTCTGCCCGCTGTTTGCCCCGGGGACAGCGAGCAGGGGGGGTCCATCGTAAGGCGTAAGGAGGCGCTTGAATGAAGATTAAACACATCGATCATATAGGCGTCGCCGTAAAGAGCATTGCTCAGGCCGGCGAATTCTATACACATATTCTTGGAAAGCCCGCGGAAGGCACAGAGACGGTGGCCGATCAAAAGGCAACCGTCTCGTTCTTTCCGTTTAAGGACACGACAGTCGAACTGCTGGAGGCCACCCAGGCGGACGGGCCCATCGCAAAGTTTATTGCCGCCAAAGGTGAGGGCATCCACCATATCGCGTATAACGTCGAAAACATAGAAGAGGCGCTCGAGGAGTTGAAATCCAGAGGCGTTCGGTTAATCGATCAAAAACCGCGGATAGGCGCACGAGGCGTCAAAATCGCCTTTATTCATCCGAAGGAAACCCATGGGGTTTTAGTTGAACTGTGCGAGCACTGAAGTGCGTCTCTTATGGGGGCTCGCGTCATGCCTCCCATACTTCACTTTTTGACAGTGATGGTCTCGTAAAAAGGCGAAAGTGCTCTCTTTCCGTCATTCCGGCCAGGCCTGTCCCGGACGCTGATCCGGGAGCCGGAATCCGGTGTTCTCAACCTGTTATGAAGCCACAGGACCCCGTCCCGCCAATCGGCGGGATTCAACGGGGTGACGACTTTTTACGAATGCGTCAACGGTCATTCTCTTAAGGAAATTTCAATACCGGCCGACTCTGAAGACTTCTTTAGATTTCGAATACGGTCCTCCGGAATTTCCGTCAGGCGCCCCAGCAGGTATCCTTTGCCCAGACCGGCGTATTTCGTCACAGAGAGCCGGTGATAGGGAAGCAGTGACACCTTTTCCGCCCCGATACTTTTGCCCAGTTCCACGATTTTTTTCACATCTCCCTGTGAATCATTGAAGCTGGGAATGAGAGGAACCCGGAGCCACGTCCTTACCTTTCCTGCCACCCTGACGGCATTTTCAACGATCACTTTGTTGTCAACGCCCGTCCATTCCCTGTGTTTTACAGGATCAAGATGTTTGACGTCATACAATACCAGGTCCACATGCTCCAATACCCGCTCCAGCTTCTCCCACTCACAGAATCCCGATGTGTCAAGGGCTGTGTGGATGCCCCTCGACCTGCATTCTTTGCACAGCTGTTCTGTAAATTCAAACTGCTTCAGAGGCTCACCTCCCGAGAAGGTAACCCCTCCGCCCGAATTGACATAAAACAGGGCATCCTTCTCGACCTCTGCCACGATTTCTTCCACAGACATCCTCTTGCCCACCAGAGTGATCCCGCCCGTCAGGCAGACAGTGGCGCATTTGAGGCATCTGTCGCACTTTTCCCAATCAATCACGCTCTTGCCATGTGCGATGGTGATGGCATGTTCAGGGCAGATTTCAACGCACCTGCCGCATCCTACACACCTGAGAGAATAGGACATAATTTCCGGAACAGGCCGGATCGATTCCGGATTTGAACACCATTTACAGTTCAAAGGACAGCCTTTGAGGAAGACCGTGGTTCGTATTCCAGGCCCGTCATGCAGGGAAAACCCCTGGATATTGAAAACCAGCCCCTCCATCATGCCTTACTTTTTCCTCAAAAGGACTGGACGGTGCGAGCAATTATATCGTCCTGAAGTCCCCTGGGTATATCCACAAAATGTGCGCTGTATCCGGCGACGCGTATCACCAGGTTCGCATACTGCTCAGGGTATTTCTGTGCACGAACAAGTGTCTCCCGATCGACCGTATTGAACTGGATGTGCCACCCTCCGAGATCGGCCCATGTCTTTAGATAGGATGCGAATTTTTCTTTATTACTCCCCTCAAGGAACTGAGGCATGAATTTCTGATTACCTGTTTGCGAAACCGGGGGATCAATTTTTCCCATGGACTTTATGACGGCAGTCGGCCCTTTCTTATCTCTGCCGGCTGCCGGAGAGATGGTCCCGTCGGCATAGGCCTCCATTCTTCCCTCTCTTTTTCCATCAGGCAGGGCCCATGTGGCAACGCCTGCAGCGTAATAGCCCCCTGCGGTGCTTCCATCCAGTGTCCACGGGCAGCCCCAGAGGTTTTTGAATTTATTGACCTCTTTCTGCGTTCGATGAACGACGTCGCGCATCACACGATCGGCGTAATCATCGTCATTGCCGAACTTGGGCGCGTTCAGAAGCTTCTGATGCAATTCCGCGTATCCTTCAAAATTGTTCCTCAGGGCCGTTAACAGCTCATTCATGGTCAGAGACTTCTCCTCAAAGACAAGCTTTTTCATGGCCACCAGAGAATCGGCGACGTTGACATAGCCGGGGGCTATAATGTGCGAGTAGGAATATTCAGTCCACTCCGTGCAGTCTTTGCCTTTTTCAATGCAGTCATCCAGGAGAACGGAGGTGAATGGCAGCTGCCCCTGTTGAGAGTAGATTTGTTGGGCCAGGTTATTGATTTTGACCACTTTATCCACTGCAAAATTGACCTGCCTGAGGTAAGCGTCCATCACATCATCGATGGACGTGAAGGAAAGAGGATCGGGCGTGGGAAATCCGGTCTGCCTGTCATTATTCATGGACTTGCCCTGGTTCAATGCCAGTTCAAGGCATTTGCCAAGGGAGAGAAAGCAGCCGTTTACAATTCTGTTCTGGGTGTTTTTTCCAGGAAGCGTTATCTGGACGCAACTGGGGATCGTATAGGTCCTGGCCACTTCAAGGGGCGCCCCCCTCTGCATGATTGTCGGAATAATAACGGTATCATTAAAAAGGTCGGGGTAGCCGATGCCGGTTTTCATTAGGTCAATAGCCTTGAGAATCAGGCTGTGATTGATTTTGGGGTGATATCTCAGCGCGATATTGGTCTGACACGTCTGCATGGCGACAGCCGCATCAATAATGATGTGTGAAATCTCGTTGCTGACATCGTTTCCATATCGGTCCACACCCCCGATGGTGAACGTCTGGTAAAGCGTCGTTCCAGACCCTGTGGCGTGAAAAGAACGATTCACAACTTGACCGGTTTCTTCCACCTTTATAAACAGGCACTCCATAAGCTCCTGCGCTTTCTCTCTTGAAATCCGCCCCTCTGAAACATCTTTTTCATAATAGGGGTACAGGATCTGATCCAGTCTCACGCCTATGCCGTGCCGGGTCGTTTCAATCAGATAGGCAATCAGGTATACAAACCAAAAACACTGCAGGGCCTGGTGAAAATGAGTTGCAGGGCGCCGGGGCACCTGCTCACAGGTGTCGGCGATCTCGAAAAGTTCCCGTTTTCTCTCCGAATCCTTTTCTGCATTTCCCATTTCTCTCGCTGTCTCGGCGAACCTCCGGCCGAAGTGAATGGCCGCTTCACAGCATATGATCGCTGCCTTGAGAAAATGGGTTTGTCCAAGCCAGTCGGCGAAATGCAGGCTTTCCATTCCTTCGCCACTCATTAAAAGGCTGAGTCTTTCCTCGGCTCTGCTTTTTATCCCCTCAAATCCGAGCGTTAAGATTCTTTCGTAGTTCAGTGCGGGGAATGCGCGATCCACCTGATACTCGTCGGCACTCACGACCCCCTCGTTGTCCCTGTAGAGAATCCACGGCCTGAGATAGTCGGGAAGCACGTCTTTTACGGCTGCATCAATGCATCGGGGCCTCCAGTAATCCACGATTTGATCGAATTCCCTGTGCCCCTCCTCGTCCAGCAGGTCGTTCCACTCATTCTTGACCCGGTCGACCAGCCATTCCGTCGCCAATTCAGGCATGACAGGAAGGCTTGCGGGATCTGAGGCGAAATTGCCGACAATCAGTTCCCGGCCCCTGATAAAAATCGTCATATTGTCCAGAATATTTTTGAGACCTTTGGCCCTCCGAATGATGGATGGTTCCCCTTCGGTCTTTTTGTAGGATTCCGTTAAAAGACGCGCCCTTTCGAGGCATATCCTGACGCTTTTCCCTCCGGCGCCCCACCTCATCTCATGACGCTTGCCTTTTTCCTTTTTTGTCTGCATGTCTTTGCGAACCATCGTGGCCTTTAATTCCTGCGTTCGCTCCGTCATATATTTTCCTCCCTGAGCCAGACTTTTACGCTGATACGGCCCTCACTGCGGTTGATTCCGCCGGCTTTTTCCGATTTAAGCGCCGACATCACGAATCGACCGGAAAGCGGTCACACCTCCGTACACAATCTCCAATCTTCACGCGCAGCTCTCTTTCAGAATTTCCGCTACGTCTCTTACCGCGATCTTTCCTTCCAGTTCTTCCACTCTCATTCCATCCTCAAGCATGTTCCGGCAGTTCGGACACGATACGGCCAGGACATCGGCGCCTCTTTCATATGCCTCCCTTACCCTGATGCGATTTGGACTCCATTTCCCGCTCCCCAAAACATCAGTGAAAAAATTCCCGCCGCCTCCACCGCAGCAAAATGCGTTCCGCCTGTTCCTTTCCATTTCAATGAGCCTCATCTCGGGAATGCATTCCAATATGGATCGAGGGGCCTGATATTCATTATTATGCCGACCGAGAAAACATGGATCGTGGAAAGTGACTGTCTTGTGGATGGGTTTCTTCGGAACGATTTTCTTCTCATGTACCATGCGCTGAATCGCCTGTGTGTAGTGCAGTACTTCAAAATCTCCACCATATTTCACATAATCGTTTCTTATTGCATGATAACTGTGGGGAGATAACGTTATGATTTTTCTGACGCCAAGTTCCCGAAAAAGGGAAATATTCTGCTCGGCAAGAAATTGGAACAGGCCCCTTTCCCCGACCCTGTTCACCTCATTGCCGTCACAGATCTCCCTCTCGCCCAGAATTCCAAAAGAAAGCCCGGCGGCCGCCAGCAGATCGCCCACCGTTTTGGCGAGGCGGCGGCCCCTTTCATCATAGGAACCGACACACCCCACATAATAAAGATTTTCCTGGGATGAATACGCCTCGAAACCGCTATCCGCAGCCCAGTTACCTCGTTCGCCCTGAGGCTGAAGGTAGGGATTCCCATGTATGCTGACCGATTTTAAGAAATCCCGTACCTCGGGGGGGATGAGACCCTTTTCAACCGCCTCGAACTTGATCTCTTCGATTATGCGGAGAGGACTGATGCCAACCGCCGGATTACACTGTTCGTCGCAACCGCCGCAACTGGTACAACTGTAAACCCGCCTCATCATATCAGAATCGATTTCCAGGCGACCCTCCAGCAGCGCCCTTGCCAGTTCAACCCGGCCGACAGCATAATGAGAGTCGAATCCATATTTTGTTCCAGACGGACATATGGGAGCAAATGCCTCATAGGAGACACGACAGGCGCCGCATTTCAGGCAATGATAGATATCCTCTTTATAATCTGCTAACACACGAATTGCCCTCCGGACCCAATCAACCTATTCGAGAGAGTAAGGCCCCCCCGGCAGCATGATGCCGTTGGGATCGAGCATCTTTTTCACGCCCCTTAACAGATCCGCATAAGAAGGAATAACCCGCTTGAGAAGGGAGCGGTTGGGTATGGTATGAACCGCGCCCAATTCCCCCACGATCTCTCTGTAGCACGCCCTTAAACAGGCTTGAACGCTCGCCATATTGTCCAGGTCCGAAGGGTCATACAGGAGTTCCTGCTCCACATAGACAGAAGAACATCGGTCATAGGGTACGACCAGAAGTTCGTGTTGCAGTGCATCTCCAGAACCGGGGTCCTTCAGTCCGTAGTCAGCCACGATCTTCTTCACGACGCCATAGGCCCTTTCAGCGTTTGTAATGGGAAGGCATCCAATGATGGCGGCAAAGCCGCTCAGAGGCGCATACATCCGGAGGATTTTCTGACCGGCGCCTTCTTGAACCTCATCTAAGGCCTCATTGAATTGAGGCGAAAGCGCAAGCCTTTTTCCGTTCAGCTTCTCAACTTCTTCTTCCAGCATCTCTTCGTAAAGGGCCGCCTGTTTCGATTTTCCACCGATGCCCAACCCGAGCGTGAACCGGGGCAAAGAGAGCAGTGCCGATTCCTTTGTCGATCGATCCTTGAGCTTCTCCGGCGGGAGCACACAGTGTACGGTGAAATGTTTATTCTGAAGAAGTACTGTCCGGGTAATCTCCAGCCTTTCAATATCTTGAATTGCCTTCAATGCCGGGTTCAACTCGTCAAAGGCAAAAAACAGGTTTTTCTCAACTTCAGCCAGGGGTCGCAGCCGAATGACCATTTTTGTAATGACACCGAAATTTCCCATGCTTCCCCTGAAGAGGCCGGTTAAATCCGGTCCGTAAGCATATCTGAAATAGGGATTGACCCGGGCGCCTGTTTCTGTTGCCTGGGAGCCTGTCTTCAGCATCCGGCCATCCGGCAAAACCACTTCCAGGGTCACGGCCCGATCAATTGAATATTTTGATGAATAAGCGGTAACATTGGTCAGCAGGTAATTGCCCACAGGGCTGGTTTGGTATGGACCGATGATCGGTATGACATCCAAACCCCGCTTTCTTGCCTCTTTCCGCAACATTCCCCAGCACACGCCGGGCTCTATGGTCGCCGACAATGTATCTTCATTGATTTCCAGGATACGGTTCATCCTCTTCAAATCAATGACAATGCCGCCCATGTAGGGGATAGCGGAGCCTGCGATGTTGACGCCGAAGCTTCGTGGATAGACGGGTGTCCTGTGTTGATTCGCCAGCAATACAATTTCTTGCACCTGAGTCGGGCTCTGCGGCATGACCACGCAATCGGGAAAAACGGTCGCATCCTTCATCAGGGCCGTGTAGGAGTCTTTCATGTACGGCAAAAGATCCGCTTTGTGGCTCGATATATTCTCATCCCCGACCACATTCCGCAGTTCCTTGAGCAGAAGATCCCTCTTTGCCATATCTTTTTCCCTCTGCTGTATTGTTGAACGAAAACACGTTAAAAAAGGCAACACTTCAGTCATCCGAAAATATGCCGGGAGACATGTGAGCCGCCCTTTTTAAGGGCTGGATCCACCGTCCCATGAAAGGACACGCCCGGGGACTGGATCCGGCCGTATTTCACCGCGCACGCTGCCGTTCGAACGAGCGACGGAAAGATTATGCAGCCCTTAAAAAAGGCGCCCCATGGGCCGGACCCGTTGCCACACATATTCTCAAAAACCTAAAGCGTTACAAAAAAGATCATTTTCAGCCGCCCTTCCCGGCGCCGGCACGTTCATCTATTACATAGACCTTCATAATAACCTGTCCCCAACCACATTTCGCCCCAACATCCATACACGAGAAATGATTATATACCATACCATTGGGATCCAACCCCGATACAAGCCGATCCTGGGCCATATTGGCAAATCCGGCGATTTCCCCCATGGCGTGCGCACACCAGGGACTGCTCTTCTCAGGATCCATAACGCCCAATGCCTTGAATACCAGGCGGTCTCCAGCCTTCATTCTTGCTGAACATCCATGGGAACTGACAACCTCAATTACAAGGGATTTCCCGGTTATCTCACGGGAAAATATTTTTGGCGCCGCAGTTGCACGCCTTGGATCATCCCTGAAATTGGACAGTTCCTTATCTGAATAATTCATGGTCTTTTGAAATTTCTTCCAATCGAATTCCTTCTCCGTCATGCTTAGCCCCCCTTATTGATGGTAATGCATAAGGCGTATCAATCACGTTTTACAGAATGCATCCCACCGGTCTATTTTTTCTTCCACCCGGGCCTTCTTTTTGTGAGAAAGCAGTCAATGGCTTCCCTTGTATCCTGTGAGTTAACCACCTGAACGACCTTTTCTGCGGTCACGGCCATGAGTTCCTGATAATCCGTTTCGTAGCCCATCTGAACAAGTTCTTTCATCGTTTCGATCGACATGGGTCCTGAATCACATATGGATTCCGCCATGCCGGTCGCTTCCGCCATCAGATTTACCTTATCCGTTATTCTATTCAATATCCCTAACTCATAAAACCGCTGAGCACTAAGGGGTCTGCTTGTAAAAAGCATCTCGTTAACAATAGCCCTTGGCATATAGCGTGTCAGAAGGCCCGAGAACTCTACAGGAAAATTAAGCTTCGCTTCACCAAGTCCGAACAGGGTATTGTGTGTCGCAATTCGAATGTCAGCCTGAAGCACAAGCCACAATCCGGCGCCGTTCACAATACCGTTGACAGCTGCGACAATGGGCTTGGTCACGCCGTGCTGGTCAGGGCCAAGTCTCTTATTGCCGAACATGCAAGAGTTTTCCCAGGAAAACCCTCCCGCATCCAACATTTTCTTGATATCCCTGATGTCGAAACCTACTGAAAAATTAGCGGTTTCTGAACCCAGAATCGCAACCCATGCATCATCATTTCTCCGGAAGTCATCCCACACATCATGTAACTCCGAAACCGCGTCAAAATTGATCGGATTCATATCGGATATGTCAAGCATGATGTAGGCAATCCTGCCTTCCCTGCGATATCGAATCTGCTGCACTTCTTTTTCCCCCGGGATGCTTCCCTGACATCCCTGTATCCACTAACCCATGCATGGATTTGTGGACTGTCGCTACGGTATCGGATCGGTCCTTTAACGAGCTGTCAATGAAAATAGAGCGGCAAGAATGCTCTTTTCAACTGGATTCAACATGTCAGGGCAAGAGCCTTTGACCCCTTAAAGCGGATTCAGCGAGAATGGGCCGGACTTTCGCTCTCCCGCGGGTCTCCGCGTGCCCGGCGAGGAGAAACCCGAACACTGTTCGGGCAAATCTCATTCCGCCCTCTCAAGGTCTTCAATCTGAAACCGCAAGAGACATCGCTTCCCGCCCCTGCAGTAGCTTTCGCAGACCTGTACTTCAACATTTTTTCCGGTTCCGGCCTCATAAACGGCCCTGAACGTATGTTGTGCGCACAGACAAAGACCGGGAAAAGGCTTCACCAGTCCGTATTTTTTGACAAGAGGGCATGTACACTCTCCAGGCCGGAATTCCTCCTCGATAATATTCCCTTTTCTCCTTACCGATGCTTTCCCACCCGCAAAGAACTTTTCCAGGGCCTCCTGGGCCTTGAGAAAAGCGTCCATATCCGACGTCTCGCGATTCCAGTCATATTTATTTTCGAGCAAAGCCAGCCAGTATGCGGAACAGGCTTCACTGCAGCGCTTTAAGACGACATCTGCCGCCTCCCCATCCAGTTCGCTGATTCCCTGATATGCCCTGGCCAGCATGTCCCTGAACCAGGACTGCGCCAGATCCTTTCTCTTTGCACTTATGTTGTCTTCGTCCAATCCAGCCTCCACAACATGGAAACGTTTCCAGGATGAATTCGGGTCTCCTTGATCAGGATTTCAGCTCGGCGGTCATCCTGAGAACAATATGCCCCCATCCCCCGCAATAGGGCCCGGTGTCAAAGCAGCCTGTTGTATTGAACATTACCGCATTGGGGTCACGACCGTTTACAAGGTTTTCAAAAAAGACATTCAGCAGAACGGTGAGGTTGGGAAGCATAAAAGAGCAGATGCGGTCGGGACTCCTGCCGGTCAGCAGATTACCGGTGCTGTCAAAAAAAATTTTTTGACCGACCACGTGGCCCGAATGACACCCTTTCGACTCGATGACTTCAGCGACCAGTTCATACCTGGACCCCTTGATGGCGTTTTCAAAGAGGCTCTGAAATTTGGGGGTTTTTTCAATAATGGACCATTCCTGATCTTCAAGTTTCAGTCTCCGCTTGATGATCTCCTTCATTTGTTCTTTATCCATAATTCTTCTCCTATCATTCACGTCTATTCCAAAAAAATCAGCATGCGCCATGGCCCGGATCGTGGAATCGTTCTGCTTGAACGAATCCCCCCGCCGTCACTTTCAAAGATCTCGCGTTTTGTTTCCTAATTGACATTGGGCGCCATAATCGACGAACCCGAATAGACCCCGCCTGCTCCTTAACTCTTCCCGTGCTCGTACTTCTTCTCGAATAAGGGGGTCTTGCGGGATTCCGGAGGAAATGTCCCCGGAGCCACAAATTCAATCTCAGGTCTTATCTTGATTTTCTCATGCAGGGCCTTTGCAATTTTACCGGAAAGGGCATCGAGGTCACCCGCTCCAATGCCTTCTCCGTGCTCGATCTTTACCTTTAAAGGCGGTACGACCCTTGGTGGTGGACTTTCCAGAACAATCCGGATGTTTCCCGTCACATCGGGGATAAATGTCGTAACGATATCCTTGATAGCCGCTGGATACAGGTTGACCCCTTTGACAATCAGCATGTCGTCCGACCGTCCGATCAACTTGATGCGTTTTCCAGGAAAACCGCAACCCGGGCATTCCCTCGTATAAATCTGAACAATGTCGCCGTATGCATATCTTATTATCGGGCAGGACTCTCTCTCCAAAGACGTATGCACCAGTTCGCCGATTGCTCCGTCCACAATATCAATCGGCTGTTTGGTAACGGGATCTACCAGATCGTCATAACTGGTACACAAATCGGGGCAAATGCCATGCATTCCAAAATACTCATCAGAATCACAAGAGACGCCCACTGCATGCGTCTCAGGCGCCCAGTAATCATATGCCCTGCACCCGTACGCACCTTCCAATTTTTTCTTGATCTCCGGAATCGCGATCCCGATTTCGCCTGTGGTCAAAAGAGCCTTGAATCTCAGATCAGCCACATCCTTGTGTAAAACCTTCGGACACCTCTCGATAAGAAATTCCGCCAGAGACGGCGTACATGCGAGATAGGAAGGACGGGTCAACTCGATAAATTGCAGGAGCATCTCGGTTCCTGCCCTGGCATCAATATCGATGGGCAAAGCACCTATCGATCGCAGGGCAAAAAGACTGCCGGTCGTCGCATAAACGCCCAGAGCAAAAAAGAACGTTACGCGATCTCCCTTCCTGATCCCAACCTTTTTAAACCGCCTGCTCCAGCCGTTTTCCAGGATGGTCTGGATATCCCTTTTTGTAAAAACATAACTAAAGGTAGGCACACCCGTTGTGCCGGATGTCGTGCCCACCAGTGCAAGATCTTCAACAGGACAGCAAAGATGCATGCCAAAGGGATGGCCGTGTTTTTCGAGCGATTCTGCCGCACTCTTCCTTTCAACATCCTTGGTAAAAAAAACGGGCAGGCTTCTCAAGTCTTCAAGCGTTCGAATATCTTCCACGCTTGCTCCGGCATCCTCAAATTTTTGCCTGTAAAAAGAAGCGTTGTCGTAGCAATATTTCAGCTGTTTCCGCAACTTCCTTTCCTGAAGATCCTTGATTTCCTCTTGTGACATACCGTCCAATTCGGCACTGTAGTAATATTTTTGATTTTCCATCCTTTTCTTCATGTCATAAGAAAAATACAAGTAAACCGTGCATCTTCGCTATGAGAAAGAAACAGCGGCCTGACACATGTTTCTTAGTTTGCCACCCTCTCCTCATCAATCAGACAGTTCCTGTAATCAATGACAAGGGAGCATCCAACTCCCTCGCACCTTGGGGGTTTTCCCTGGATATCGCTCTCCTTATTTTCTTCGTACAAGCAACAGTAGGATGTCCAGTCGTTCTTGACAATAAGCGTAACTCTCCGTTCTGTTGACGGACACCAGACCGTCGTCGTGGTCACCTGCCACTGCAGATCGGTCGGAAAATTATCATTTAATTGGGTCATTCTATTCCACCTCTACACAATGTCAACGATAAGGGTAACACCTTCGTCATCTGAAAATATGGTTGGAGGCCCATGGGGCGCCTCTTTTAAGGGCTGCATCCATAAAGGACCGCAGCGCCCGGGGACCGCCCCTCTGGACCTGAATACCCATTGTTTAAAAGTCGTCGCACGGGTGAATCCCGCCGCGGGACTGGATCACTCTTAAAACGCGAAAATACGTCAGGAGGCCCATGGGGCGCCTTTTTCAAGGGCTGCATCCATAAGGGACCGCAGCGCCCGGGGACCGCCCCTGTGGATCTGAATACCCATTGTTCAGAGGCAGCTGGATCGACCGTCCCATGAAAGGACACACCCGGCGCTGAAACTGACCGGATTTCGCCGCTCTTGCTGCCGTTCGCACGAACTGCGGCAGGATTATGCAGCACTTGAAAAAGGCGCCCCATGGGCCGGACCCGCTGCGGTAGAAAATTATGCAGCCCTTGAAAAAGCCTTCCCATGGGCCGGACCCGCTGCGATAGATATTATCAAGGAGCTAAAGAGTTCCCCATAAGGTCGTTTAGAAAAAGAGGTCATAACCAGCGCTTTCGCCGGCGATAGTGTTTTACATCTTTATAGCTTTTCCTCGAACCCATTTCCCCGAGACCCAGATAAAACTCCTGGATGTCCTTATTTTCTTTCAGCTTTTCAGAAGGCCCGTCCAGGACCACTCTTCCGGTCTCAAGCACATAGGCATAATCGCATATATCCAGCGCCGCACGTGCATTCTGCTCTGCGAGGAGGATTGAAACTTCTTTCTGATCCTTGATTTCCATCAATTTCCGATATGTTTCTTTAATCAAGTTGGGCGCCAGCCCTATCGAAGGCTCATCAATCATCAATATCCTGGGTCGGGCCATCATGGCCCGGCCGATGACAAGCATTTGCTGCTCTCCCCCCGAGATATACCCGCTCACATTGTGCCGCAACCGCCTTAAGGTCGGAAACATGTCATAGACCATTTCAAGTCTTTTCAGGAATTCAGCACTGCTTAACATATAGGCGCCGGCAATTAAATTCTGCTCAACGCTCAAATGTCCAAAGAGTCTCCTGCCTTCGATGACCTGGATGATTCCCAGGCCTGCAATTTCCTCAGGGCCTTTGTCAACAAGTGCATCCCCGTCCAAAGTGATACTGCCCCGTGATACCTTGCCGTCTTCAACATGGAGTAGACCCGATATGGCCTTCAGCGTGCTGCTCTTCCCGGCGCCGTTTGGACCGAGAAGGGCAACCACCTGGGCGTCACGGAGTTCAAGGGATACATTACGCAGGCCCAAAATAACCATTTGATATAACACTTCCACATTCATAACGGATAGAAACGGCATTCGATCACTCCTCAGTCGATGGCGGGTTTTTGTAATTCTTCAGCCACATCCCGTATATACATCCGGGTCTCTACAGTGGAAGACGTACCGTCATAGTAACGGAAGCTCGCCCTGGTATCGATAAATGACACGTCCTGATACAAGGCCCCGGCCAGGTCTTTATATTTTTTAAACAGGAACTGCCGTTTCAATTTTCTCGTGCGCGTCAGTTCCCCTTCGTCAGGATCAAATTCCTTATGCAGTACAATATACCGCCTGATCTTCACTTTTTCCGGGAGCATATCATTTACCATGTCCAGGTCCTCTACAACCTTTCTACTGACCTCGTCTTTCTGAGAGAGGTCAACCTGTGTGGTAAAGGAAACCCCCCTTTTTTCAGCCCATCTGGTAACGCTGTTCATATCAATCGTTACAATTGCGGTGATGTAATCCCTGCCTTCACCAATTACCCACCCATCCTTCACGTATGCGCCAAATCTGAGCTCGGATTCAACAAATTGAGGAGAATATTTTGTCCCATCCGCCATCATGGCCAGTTCACTAACCCTGTCCAGATAGAAAATAAATCCATTCTCGTCTACATACCCTGCATCCCCGCTGTGAAACCATCCTTTTTCATCAATGGCATTCCGAGTTGCTTCTTCCCGGTTATAATAATGATCGAATCTAAGCGCGCCACGCACACAGATCTCCTGGTCGTTCAGGACCCTGATTTCCACACCTTCCATCGCCCTTCCTACGGATCGCAGTTTGAGATTCCCCTGCAGCTGGGTCGCCATGGCAGGGACCTCTGTAGAGGCAAAAAATTCGCGGATGGTCAGGCCGCAGGCATTAAGAAATCGAAACGTATGCGACCCCAGGATAAAACCCGCCGTGGTTCCTACCCTGGTTTTTCTCAAGCCTGCACGATCCAGATTGGGTCTCAAGGCGATCTGATAAGCAATTTTATATAACAGGTTCCACGGAAAACCCAGCGCCTTTCCTTCCAGCTCGCCGTTGAATTTCTTATACCCCAGCTTCAGCGCTGAATAGAACGTCTTTCGCTTCAGCCAGCCGGCATCATCCACCCGGGTGCGGATCTTTGAAGCGATATCTTCCCAACCTCTCGGCAAATAGACCAGATATCGGGGTCCGATTTCACGGGTATCTTTCTCGAAAGTCTCCGGCAGTTCAGGGAAATGCAGGGTGGCTCCGTGCATCAGATTGCGAACCGATCCGAGTATCGGCTCCCCGATGGATGCTACCTGATACGTACAGACAATTTCATCTTCCAAATTCACCGGAAAGTATCTCCCCAGCGATTCACCCAGCGCTATCTGATTAAGATGCGTCCTGACAACGCCTTTGGCGCCGCCGGTAGTGCCGCTGGTGTAGTACAGGGTGGCAGGGTCATGGGCTTCAATGCGCTGTATGGAATCCTCGAATTCGCCGGGGCGCTTCTTCTCATACTCTTTACCCAAACCGGATACCCTGTCAAAGCTCATAATCCAGGGGTCATCCACATATATCTTCTCGTTCATGCCGCGCGGTTCCCAGTAAATCACTCTTTCCAGTGAAGGACATTCCTCTCTGACGTTGAGCAGCTTATCCACCTGCTCCTGATCCCTGACAACGGCGAACCTCGGCTCACAGTCTTTCAGATAGTAGGTAATCTCGTCGGGAAGCGCATCCACCCACGCGCCCACAATGGCGCCTCCGATGGACCAGACGCCATACATGGTCCAGTAGGTTTCAAACTCGTTGTCACCGATCAGGACAAGCCTGTCTCCCTTCTGAAAACCCAGATCCAGCAGGCCCAGCCCCAAATACTTGGCCTTCTCGTAACACTGTTTCCACGTGCAACGGATCCATATGCCAAAATCCTTCTGTCGCAAGGCTACCCTGTTATTCCACTGTTCATAATTTCTGAGCAAGAACATGGGAAGGTTTTTCAGTTCGCCTTCTCTAACTTCATTCCCCGATAAAGAAATTCCTGCCATGCCTTAGACCTCCTCCCCCAGATAGGCCTTGATCACCTGAGGATTGTTGGCAATCCCCTGAGGAGAACCGTCAGCGATCTTTACCCCAAAATCAAGCACCACGATTCTTTGGCTGATGTCCATGACGATGCCCATATCGTGTTCAATCAAAACAATACTGCGAACCCCCGAATTCAAAAATGTCGATTCATAGCCAAATCGTGCCCCCTTGTAAATATCCAGAACAAAACGCACAAGATCTTCCTTCTCTTCCACATTCATCCCGGCCATCGGCTCATCCAGCAAAAGTACATCCGGTTCCATTGCCAGGGCTCTCGCGACCCCGATCCTTTTTCTCATCCCGTATGGGAGATTGCCGACCGGCTCCTTTCTGACCTGTTCCAGTTCCATAAAGTCGATGACTTCCTCGACGATCCGCCGATGTTTGGTTTCCTGTGCCCGGGCCGGACCGAAATAGATCGGCCCGGAGAAGATCCCCTGCCGCATCCTGTTATGTCGCGCCACCATCAGGTTGTCCACTACCGAAAGGTGCGTGAACAATTCAACCTTTTGAAAGCTCCGGGCGATTCCAAGTCGGGCGATTTTATGAGAGGGAAGACCGATCAGTTCCTTCCCGTCATAGATTATACTTCCTCTCTGCGGAGAGTAATAGCCCGTGATAGAATTGAGAAGAGAGGTTTTTCCAGACCCGTTCGGACCGATGAGCGAAAGGATTTCATTCTCCTTGATGCTCAGGCTGACATTCGATAGGGCGACTGTTCCCCCAAAATTGAGTGAAATATCTGAAACAACGACCCTGTCTTTCCGCTCCACTATTACCTCCGTATTTTCTCATATGCCCATTGGCTTACCAAGGGACAAGAATAAAGAAAAACGCAACGCTATAGCCTTTTGATCTTGACTGTCGCAGCGGGTTCGGCCCATGGGGCGCCTTTTTCAAGGGCCGCATAATCTTTCCATCGCTCGTGCGAACGGCAGCATGCGCGGCGAACTTCGGCCGGATCCAGTCCCCGGGATGTCCTTTCATGGGACGGTCGGTCCAGCTGCCTCTAAACAATGGGTATTCAGATCCACAGGGGCCGCCTCCGGGCGCTGCGGTCCCTTATGGATGCAGTCCCTAAAAAAGGCACCCCATGGGCCTCTCGCCGTATTTTCAAGGAAATCAAGTGCTGCTGAAAACCATACAGACGTCTAAAATATCCCGGAAACCTCCAGTCTCTTTACCAGTGGGACCATGGCCACAATCGGTAGGACTCCTTGAATTTCAGCCAGCGGTTATTTAACCCCCTGGGCTCCAGGAAAATGAACAGCATGATTACCGCCGCAACCACAATTGTGGGAATGGCGCTACTGATGCGGGCTGGAACCAGATTCGACAGTGTTTCCACAATCCAGCCGGAAACGATCGTACTTACCTCGAGCAATCCCCTGATGAGAAATACGCCAAAGTAGGTTCCCGCGACTGAGCCCGCCCCCCCAACAACGATCATTCCGAGATACCATATTGACTGGGATATGGTGAAGTGCTCTACATCAGCCTTTCCGATCCATATCACCCAGAGCGCCCCGGCAATGCCGGCAATAAAACATCCTATTGAGAAGCTCGATACCTTGTAGAAACCGATGTTAATTCCCATGGCCTTGGCTGCAAGGTCATGATCCCTGATGGCCTTGTAGGCACGGCCGATTTTTGTCCTGCTCAGGTTTAAAACCAGGTAGGTCCCTGACAGTGTAAAAAACCAGCAGAAATAATAGAGGTCCACCCCGCCCTTTATGGCCAGAGAACCGATGGTGAGAACAGGCGGCACAATCCCTACATCCCCACCGAAATACTCGACAATTACCCATGCGACAATATACTGGGCGGCCAGGGTAGTCAAAGCCAAATAGAGCTCCTTGACCCTTACGGAAGGCAGTCCAAACAGAGTCCCTACCAGGCTGCTGCAACAGCCGGCGCAAATCAGGGCGAAAGGCCAGGCAAGTCCCATGCTGGCCAGGTTCGCGTAGGTAAATGCGCCCACCGCCATAAAAGCGGTATGTCCTATAGATAACTGGCCACAATACCCGGTAGTCACATTCAGTCCAAGGGCCGCCAGAATTGTAATGCCCACCAGGGTCAACCAGCTGAGAACAGTGGTACTGACAGTAAAAGGCATGATAATAATGACGGCGATCCACCCTGCTGCAAGCACCCAATGTGTTTTGGTCCGTAAAATCGCAGCATCCTTGTTGTAAGTTTCATTATATACGCCACATGGTAAAGACATCTCTTAGACCCTCTCTATTCTTTCCCAGCCAAACAGCCCGTGAGGCTTAATCAGCAGCACCCCAACCATCAGTACAAATGCGGTTATGTCCCGGATGGATCCACCTCCCACATACGGGTCAATAAAGGCGACACCCATTGACTCGATAACCCCAACCAGTAAACCCGCAATCAGAAGGCCGCCAAAGGATTCGAATCCGCCGATGATTGCTACGGCGATGGCCTTTATGCCGACTTCCACCATGGAAACATGGATGCCGCTGATATTGGTAATCAGAATCCCGCCAAGAAAACCGACAGAACATGCAATGGCCCAGGCTATGGAAACCAGACGGGAAACCTTTATGCCCAGGCTTTGCGATGTCGCCTGATCTTCACTAACGGCCATCATGGCAATACCCATCCGGGACTTTTTAAAGAAGACGATTGTCAGCCCGAATATAATGGCTGTGAACACCATAATGGCGCCTTGATCATATGAGAGTACCGCCCCTCCAAGAGAAAACATGGGTTCCATCGGAAATAATCTTGGCGCTGCCAAAAAGTCGCCGCCCCAGCCGATGCTTAAAACCCCTTCAAGAAGCATGGCAAGGGCCAGAGTGACAATAACAGCTGCCATAAGGGGCTGACCATACAGGGGCCGCATGAGACCACGCTCGATTAAGACGCCGAATAAAAGACCCACCCCGACGCTGAGCGCTATGGAGAGCCATATATTGAGTCCGAGGCCGGCACCAATGGAGTAGAAGATGTAACAGCCCAGGATAACGATTTCGCCCTGAGCCAGGTTAAATACCCCGGAAGTCTTTCTTACCAGGATAAATCCGATACCAATCAGGGCATAAACGCAGCCATTTGCGATACCAGGAAGTATGGAGAACCAGATTAAATCCATGACGCCTCCGTGTTGTCTTTCGCGGCGGGATTCGATTGAGGTTTAGGGATTCAAGGGGCGTTGTCGCCTCTTGAATCCCATTTGTGGAAACGACGTCAAATTTAGTTTAAGGCCATTGGTAATAATCGGTTACCACTACATTCTTATTGTCTGAAGGATTCCATGCAGGCTGATAGAGGCCCGGCCCCGGAGCCACAGGCATGCCAATGGGCTGAAGAACTTTGTTTTTAGTATCCACCCTGTTCAGCCACATATATGGTGTAGTATAAGGGAACCTGGCATCAATATTAAAGGTTGGATAAAAGGGAGTCTTGACTTCTTTCAGTTTAAACAATGCTTCTCTCAACCTCTCACGTGTAAGCCCACTATATCCATATTTTTCGAGAGTATTCTTTACAGCCTGCATGGTAAGGTCCAGGACGACATAAACGCTCATTCCCCAATCGATTCTGTGCATCCAATAGTCAGGATCTGACGACAGCAAAGGTTTTGCTGCGGCCACTGCTTCCGGGTTTGGATTAGGAACATTATAAGGTGGTGCAGGCCAAGGATTCAGGTCGCCATCGAACAGCTCCGGCATTGTCAAAAAATCCCTGAGGAGTAAATACCAGTGTGAAAAAATTATCTTATCCCTGATCCCCATTCGTTCAGCAGCTTCAACAATAACTTTAGATCCCGCGGTGATATGATCAATCTGGATAACCTTTGCACCAAGGTCGTAAAGTCGCTTGACCTGCATGGTCGCGTCTGTGATAGAGATGGGCACAATTTCTACACCCACAAGATCTATACCCGCCTTGGCATATATCTCTTTTATTTCCGGATTCTTGTACAGTCTGCGAGGAGGATTATCAAAGGCAATGACTCCTACTTTATAAGGTTCGCCCGCATGCTTCTTGTCCCAAATATTGTCCTTAATGGCCTTGAATATGCAAAGCGTACAATTAACGTTGGCAGGCATGCACGGTAACAGATATTGCTTGTCCAGGTTATCTCTGTAACTTTTCGGGTCCGGATTACAGGCCCACAACTGAACTACAGGCACCTGGTCCCTGGCGGCCAGGGCCACGATAGCTGCAGCCGGTGTTGTGCCGTGGACGGTCACGACATGTGCACCCCAATCTCTCATCCTGCCATAACTGGTCGCTGCCTTATCCGCTTTGTAGTTACAATCTTCATATTTGTACTCGACCACGAATCGGTGTTTGCTGCCATCCGGCTCGGTATAGGCCATCCCGCCTTTCTTGTTGAACTGCTCCCAATAGAATAACTCCGCCCGGGCGCCCGGCTCGTGCCACGTAGCGCCGCCGCCGGACAGGGTTTCTACGCCGCCCACCTTTATGGTAACCACATCGGGGACCTTGGATTCTGCAACGGCCTGTCCTGCTGCAAAAAGCATCGATATGAGAATGACAGTTAGACCGAAAATATAAGCCCTTTTACATCCTTTCTTCATTTTGTTCCTCCTTGATTGTAAAAGTTGCCGAAATCACCATTAACATCTTGTACAAAACTGCTGGGAATGCGGTTTAACTTGGGGAGTCATTACATCATTAAACAGCAATCTGTTTAAGCCGATGAGGTTTACCATCCGAAATAAACACTTTTAGGTCAAAATCCTGGTTTGAAAATCAAGTGATCCCGAGTTCTTGCACCTCACCTCCTTTCTTTTCCCGTGGTTGATCTTCAGGGCGTCGATTTTCAGATAACGGCTCCCGCTTTTAAAACGCCGCAAGGCTGCAACGGGAGCATGCCGATCCTCTATTGAGATCGGCGCAGCAGGCTGAGCGACGGCATTCCTATTTCTTCAACTCGAACAGCCACTCACACCACCTGTCTTCCTCATGTTTGTCCGGCGGGCATACGACACATGTTGTTTTGATGTCAGGGTTCAGTGCATTCGTCACGCCCGTATTAACGCCCATGGCCGGATCTTTACAGGGAAGTTCGGGAAGTCCGAGATCCAGCCTGTTCTTCTGCATGATGCAGTCGGTGATTCTCAGGCGAGCGCTGTTTTCAGTTACGTCAAGCCATTCAAAATCAACGTTGCTCCAGATCGTTGAAAGATTCATGGCACGGATCAAATCGGAGATTGAACCGCCTAACTGAAAAAGTTTCTTCAAACGAAAGGCCTGTACCTCCGCACTTTTAGAAAAAACTTTTTGATCGAATTCAGCAGCTGTCTCGGTCCCATAGCGTTCGTTTACATGGACCATCCACTGGCCCTGGTGCGTCCAGAAGCTCTTGCCCAGAAAGTCGGCGTATTCAACAAGCATTTCTCTCGTCATTTTCCCGGCTTCATTCCTGAGATGTTTATTCACGATCCCTCCTCCCTGACAAAACTCCAGAGTATCGAGCAGGCCGAAATAGAGGTCACGAATAAAACCTGAACGCCTCTTTCCGACCCGCCTGGTTCTATTAAACCGATAACTTGTACTGCCGCGCCATACCCACCAGAATCTCTTCAGCCTGCCTGACCATATTTCCTATAAAGTCTTTCACCGGAACTATTTCGTGGATGTATGCGATACTAAAGGAAAAGGGGCCCCTCGGTGGTCCCCCTTCCCTGGTTTCGGCCCCAAGGTTCTCTGCTTTCTCTTCCCACATCGCCTTCCGGCCTGTGGCGCGGTGCTTCAACATCGTGGCTTCCATGGACCGTATCCATTTGCCGAAATCCATGCTATCCCGTTTTTGTCTCATTTCCGCCAATTTATCAGGATCGGGCGGTGCAACCAGTTCGCGGATAAGCACCGGCTCATCGGGGACTGCCTTGACCATATTCTCCTTAATACGCTCAGAGATGGAGCATTCCTGAGTAGCCATAATACCCGACCCGACGTAAACACCATCCGCCCCGGCCGCCAGAGCCGCAGCCATCGTACGCCCGTTTGCTATCCCGCCTGCGGCGATGAGCGGTATTTTGATCTGCTCCCTTGCCCAGGCAATGGCTGTAAATGTAGGCAGTTGCTTAATGTTCTTAAAACCCCAGCCGTCAAGCCCCACCAGGACGACGGCATCTGCCCCAAGATTTTCTGCATGTTTGATGAATTGAAGCGTGGCGCCCTTGTGTATCCAGGTAACCCCTGCCTTCTTGATTCGCGCTGCATATTCATCAGGCCTGTAGACCGACGTCTCCAGGGTGGGCACCTTTTCATCAAAGACCACGTCGAACATTTCATCAATATTGGGACACGCGCCAATAGATATATTGACTGTAAAATGGTCTGTTTCACTGCGAAGCCTTGTTATCGCCTCCCGCAATTTCTCCGGGGTCTTATATACGGCAGCGGTTAGACAGCCATCCGCTCCTGTTTTGGATACGGCTGCTGCAAACTCCCATGTGCCGATGCCTGTTAAGCTTCCCTGCATTATCGGATATTTGCTTCCCAATAATTTTGTGAGTCTGTTGTTCCATTCCATGATCACCTCCGCTCCCTGTGCAAATTTGGCTGCCGGCCGAGTCGCAACCCAGACGCATATCGCCCCAACTTATGGACCAGCCGGCATCAGGTTTCACAGAAGGCTACAGGACAGCTGCATCCGTCCTTCAACAAGCCCTAACCGATATAATATTCATCAACAGGATAACCCTTTTTCTCATACAGCTTGACCAGGTGACTGAGATATCCTTTTACGACACTCCTTTTTGCCTCGATGCCATTCTCCGTCAATACATTCCAAAGTCCGTCTATAGTCGGGGCGCAGCCGGGAATCTCAACTCGCTCCTTAATCCCCGGCTCTTTTCGATTCGAGGCAATTGCGCAGTCGCCCACCAGAAATGTTTTGCTGGCGCGGCCCGATGGTTTCATTTTCCTACCAACCAAAAATTCATAATCGTCGAAAGGCACGCCTCTGTTGGCAGAGGCAATATACATCATGAGAACAGGCATAATGAAACCTGCACCCGTACAGAGGCTTTGATCCGGTTCATTCATGGAGAGTCCCCGGATGTTCTGTTTTTCAAACATCTCCGGTCCGCGGCCGTCAGGGAGCCATTGCGGCTTTCTTTCAAGCTCCATGACGTGTTCTCCGGGCGCCAGGCCTCTCACTTCGATATCGTCGATATCCAGACTTCGCTGATTCTCCTCGGCAAAACGACGCAAATGTTCAATCGCCGAGATATCTTTCACTCCCAGCATATGCGATCCTATGACGTCACACGAGAACATGTCTCTCCCGGCCAGAAGAACCTCAGCCCGATGAGCCCTGCCCGTATGCATGGCCCCGCGTTCCAGAAAGTATGTACCGTCAATAATGGTCAGATTGGGATAAAGGCGTGTCCCCAGCTGGGAGACGTATTCATCAATGGTGTGTGAGGGATGATGGTGGCAAAGTCTCTTCGCTTTTTGATGAAGCACGCCCTTAAAATTCTTGAAACCCAATGAAACCGTCGTGAACTGGTGGGTTTTGAACACCGCAAAATTGATGCAAAAATCCGTTTCGAAAATCTCCGGTGCAACACGAAGTGAAAACCCTCCAAACTTTTCCCGTATGTGTTCGCACTTGTTAAAATCAACCAGCTTCACCCCGTATCGGTTAACCAGCCGCTGGTATCCCAGGCGATTGTAGATAATGTCGGTACCTGAACCCCATTCCTCGTTCTGTACGGAACCTTCGCCTATGGTAATATCTTTGGCCCCGGCCTCTTTGAGGAGCACGATAATGCTTTCCATGACATTCCCGGTCACCAGGACGCCGAATGGAGGAAACGGGTAATTGTCAATCCATGCCGCGAGATTCGGCTTGACCAGAACTTTCATGGAAGGATCAAAGTTCTTCAGGCCTTCGCAAAGTTCAACAGCCTTTTCAACCCCGTCCTTAAGAGGAACCAGTGCAACTGGAGCGTTTTTGTCCTGATTGTGAATTCCGACGCCTTTTGTCATCTTTCCTCCATATGGGATGCTGTAAGCGTATCAACACCCGGTAACGCAACCGCTTCTCAATCCGTCTTGCCGCAGCCTGCTCTACTGACAGAGCGTTCGAAGACATTGTTCCATTTCAGATACAAGCGCTTGAATCAGCTCCTCGCAACTTGGAACAGAATGAATCATGCCTACGCCCTGACCTGCGGCGACCATACCCTCTTCGATATCTCCATAGAGGGCTGCGCCCATATAACGATGAACATCTCCCTTTCCTTTCCATGGGGAGTTAATGAATGCCTGCACTTCATCGGAACTGGCCCCCCGTTGTTCGAGATCATAGATCGTCTGCGTATAAGCATTATAAATCAACCTGACCGATCCCCTTCTTTCTTCTGGAAAAGGGGACTCCGTCTCTGTCCTTTCACCGTCCACATTCGTTCTTTTTCCCTTACTCGCAGCCCTGCCCGGACCATGAGCGACCGATACGGTGCTGATATCATTCGCGTCCAGGATCGCCTTTTTGTAATTTTCATGGACAGGGCATTCCTTCGTGGCGATAAACCGGGTCCCCATATAAACACCCTTTGCCCCGAGGGCCATTGCAGCGATAATACCTCTTCCATCGGTCACCCCTCCTCCGGCAATAACCGGGATGTCGACGGCATTCGCTACCTGGGGCGTGATGGAAAAGGTTGTGAGCTGTTCAAACCCGCTATGTCCCCCTCCTTCTGTCCCTGAAGTGATGATTGCGTCAACACCTCCCTGAGCAGCTGACTTCGCGTGTGCCACCGTATGAACAACGTGAATGACGATGCACCCCGCGTCATGGAGCTGTTTTGTGTAGGTCGTTGCGCTGCCTTCCGAGACAATGGCAACCGGAATCTTTTCTTCTATGCCGACTTGAACGCAGTGATCGCTGTAAACCCGGTCCTTTCCCATACCTATGGGGAAATTCACAGCGAATGGCCTGTCGGTGAGTTCGCGGATTTTTCGTATTTCCGCACGAAGCCTTTCTGCTGTTTCGACCGGATCCCTCGTGAGGGTAGTCTGTCCCCCGTTAGGGCCCAAGGTTCCCATGCCTCCGGCGTTGGATACCGCCGCAACCAGTCCGGCGTCACAAATCCACGCCATGGAAGCGGAGATGATGGGATATTGGATGTTCAGCATTTCACAGAGGGCGTTTCGTCTCATTTTATCACCTTCCATTCTTTCAGATTTTAGAGTGTCCTGAATTGTCATCGGCCGCTTACCGTTGTTTCACATGTGCTTCTGCTACCGGCATTTCCACTGCGGCGCCCGTTTCTCCTTGAATGCCTGCTTTCCTTCAGCGGCATCTTCTGAATTCATGACCGGCACAAAAAGGTGCTCAATCAATGCAAGGGCGCTGTGGTCATCCATGTCTCTTGCGCGCCGGTAAACCTCCTTCATGGATCTCAAGGTAAGCGGGCCTTTTCGACACAGCTTTTCCGCCATTTCCTCGGCTGCAGCCATGAGCTCTTCTCTTTTCACCACCCGGTTCACCAATCCCATTTCATATGCCCGTGCGGCAGAGATCCTCTCTCCGCAGAGCAGCATTTCCAACGCCAGCCCGCGCGGCAAAAAGTCCCTCATATAGGGTGCAAAAAGCGTGGGGATGCCGACCATGGGTTCCGGCAGCCCCAGTTCAGTATCTTCCGAGGCAATCCGGAGATCGCATTCCATGGCCATATAAAATCCTGCCCCCAGAACGTGACGATGCAACGCGGCCACAAGGGGTTTCCACACCCGGTAATTCGAAGGACCCATTTTGTGCTGCCCCAGGATGAGTGACTTGTCTATGGTCCACGTCGCTTCCTTTTCCAGATCGATCTTCTCCACGTCGGCGCCGGCGCAGAACGATTTTCCATTCCCGCTCAAAATACCGACCCAGACCGCCCCGTCATCCCGGAAATCCTGCCAGATATCTGCCAGTTCCCTGGTAGCCTGAACTCCTATGGCGTTAAGTTTGTCCGGTCGATTAAAGGTTATATAGGCAATTTTCCCCCTTTTTTCGTACAAGACATGCCCCATTTCCATTCCTCCTCTATCTCCTCTTTCCAAGACTTCTCAAGCGCGTCAAGAGTTCTAACGGCTGCAATGCCTCACCTGTCAGGCCCCGCTTTTAATATGCTCCAATTCATCATTGAAGGCGGTCAGCACCTCCTTGTAGTCGCCCACCACTCCGTAGTGCGCCATTGTAAAGATGGGTGCTTCCCTGTCTTCATTGATTGCTACGATGACTTTGGATTTCAAACAGCCTGCCATGTGCTGGATAGCCCCTGAAATCCCCACGGCAAAGTAGATCTCCGGGCTCACCTTTTTTCCCGTCAGTCCAACCTGAAGGGCATTCGGGAGCCACCCATAGTCGATGGCGGGTCTGCTCCCCGCTACCGTCCCGATCAACAGCTCCGCGGTCCTTCTAAGTACCTCAAAGCCCTCTTTCTCTTTCAGACCGCGCCCTCCGCTGATCACAACGCTCGAGTTCAGCAGCTTCTGCGCAAGATTAAGCCCGTCGTCCCTCTGTTTTTCGATGAATCGGCTCCTTACTCTGGAAACGTCGAGGGAAATGTCGACCACCTCCACCTCACCGGTTCGCGCCTCATCATGATCAGCCGGTTCAAATACCCGGTCGCGAACAGACACGATCTGCGGGAAGGCATTCTTCGTATAATAATGGCCGTTGACCTTCCCGCCGAAAACAGGCTTGACCTGTTTCAACAGCCCGCTGGCCGCATCGATGTCCAGATCCACACAATCCAGCGTCACGCCTGCATGAAGCCTAACGGCCAACCGCGGGGCCAGATCCATCCCTTTATCATTTTGTCCAAAGAGGACGATTTCCGGGTCCCGGGCCCTGACAACCTGCGTCACCGCCTGGAGATAACTGTCGTTCACATAGTTTTCAAACAGCGGATCTACGGCCGCAAGAACCTTGTCTGCACCATAACAGAACCCTGTTTTGAAAACCGGATCGATCTTTGCGCCCAGGAAGAGTAAATGCACCTCCTGTTTCAATGCCCCGGCCAGCTTTCTTCCGATACCCAGAAGCTGAGTCGTCATCGGGGACAGGCTGCCGGCCTCCATTTCACCAAAAATGAGAACATGCTTATTTTTGCCCATGACAATACCTTTAGATCTCCTTCGGAATAATACCCTCCCGGTTCAGCTTCCGGGCCAGTTTACGACCCCTTTCTCCTGCGCTGTCACCGTCTATGAACGTGCAATCAACGCCTCCCAGATCAGGGACATAGAAATCCCTTATTTCAATAACGCTGTTGTCCTGCATACCGACATCCGAACCGGACCACCTGGGAATAGGATGCTTCTTTACCTTCACGAGCGCAGGGAGTGAAAACTGCCTTAACTCACCCACTTCGTTGCTGAAGGTTATCAATGCGGGCAGATCGGATTCCAGGATCTCTATCCCATCGGCCACGACCCTTTCCACCGTTGCTTTACCGTTATGGACCTCCGCCTTCCTGGCGATGGTGATGCTCGGAATGTCCAGCAGTTCAGCGATTTGCGCCCAGACGATCCCCGCGTCCCAATCCCCTGCCTGCCGGCCGGTGAAGATCAAATCATATGGACCGATCTTCTTGATTGCATTGGCTAAAGCCAGGCCTGTGATAAAAGGGTCGAGGTTCTCGAACTCGGGGCCCTCCATCGCGATCACCTCATCCGCACCCACTGCCAGGGTCCTCTGAAGGATGGCCTTGGGAAGGGAACGTCCCAGGCTCAAAACGGTAATCTTACATTCCTGCGCATCCTTCAACTTCAGCGCTGCTTCCAGCGCATTTTCGTCAAACGGATTAATGACAGGGGGTGTCCCTTCAGGCGGAATAGGCTTCTTCGCCTCCCTGTCTATCTTAAAAACCGAAACCGGCACTTCGGGGTCGATAATCAGTTTCATACAGACGATGATGTTGATCATTTACTTTCATACCTCCATACGAAGCGGGTCCTCATGGATGCAACCCTTAGTCCACCTCGATATAATAGGCGCCGTCGGAGACGCTGTTGGGGTCAAAGGCGGCCTTTACCTTTTTCTGCCATATGTGAAAATTGCTCATCAGCTTCCCGGCCCTCTGATTGGCCTGGTTGCTGGCTATGGTCGGGTGAATCAGGTGTGCCTCGACCAGGGGCCGGTTGATCTCCATGATCATGGTTCTGAAATCCTCTCTGGAAGCGGGATCGGTAACATCGTAATACCCACCGCTGTGGTCCAGGTATCCGACGTGGGCGGACTCGTACATGGGCTGGCAGTAGGCATCGGCACAGCCCAGGAGAATACCGGTTCCTTCCCACTTTTTAAGCGTATTTATGGCGGCATCCTGAACCGTCGTGATAGAGCTCGGGGTGCCGATGAAATCAAATAAGGTGATCCACCACCCGGAGCTGAACCGGAACAGGGTGGTGAAGAGATAGTCAGGGCGGGTCAGATACCTGAACAGGGTCTGCTTCACACCCGGGATGTCCATATACTCGGAAAATTTTCCTCCGGTTCTTTCGAGTATCTTCATAAGAACCTTTTCCTGGTATGCCAGTTCGGCCGGCAAACTGGATGCCAGGGTCATGGCCAGGACCGGGTCCTCCGGGGGTCTCTTATCCCCTTCGTTTCTCGGAATCAGATGACTCAGTTCAGGCACCGCCTCCAGCAGAAAGCCGTGTCCCCAGGCGTACATCTGGTAGGGAATCTCCGCCTCCCCCATCAAACGTATGGCCTCGTTTCGCTTGTCTCGATCGTCAAAGGTCATCAGAAAAAGCTTTACCCTGTTCGAAATATCTTCCGACAGCTCAAGATTGGGGAATGTCCCTTTGATGGGCATCTCTCCGGGACCATCCCAGTTGAAAAGCTTCAGGGCGGATTTCGTCACGACGCCCAGACCGCCCATGTTGCCATACTCCCCCCTCAGAATGCCCCGCAGGCTCGGACCGGGACCGTCGCCGCATAGCCACCCGCTCCCTGTTCCAAGAGAACCCAGCCTGGTGATTTCACCATCAGGGAAAACCCATTCGACGCCCATGACCGATCTTTCATTAAAGCCCATCGAGATATTGTACGGACCCATTCCCAGTCCGGAGGTCATGTTGGCAAGCGCCGAGCACTGGCATCCAACCCCCGCGATGGAGGGTGTCAGGCCCAGCTTCATGGTCTCGGCATGCAGCTGGGCCCAGGTAACATACGGTTCCACCACCACATACATATTCTTCTCGTCGATCTCCAGGATGCGGTTCATCCGCCTCAGATCGATGACGATTGCATCTTCCCAGGAATGCGCATTCCACGGGCCGAAGCCCGTGCTGTGACACTTGGATTTGAGACCGAACCGGTTGCATACGGACAGGATCCCCTGTACCTCCTCGGTGTTCGAGGGCAGCACCACCGCTCCCGGTTCAACGGGCAGGAATTTTGTGCCTGTCCCCTTCCTCTGGAGTTCGGCCAGGAAATGAAACGTATAGACATTTTTCATAAATGGTTCATCGGAGATATTATCCGGACCGACAACGGCCTCGAGCATTTTGTATGCCTGTTCAGGTATTGACATGATTTGAAACCTCCCTATCCGTTAGACGTTTTCCCCGATTACAGGGCCTTCACGCATAATTC
>Ga0209164_1001090_pt1 | contig 40331 bp, 32 predicted proteins | sample MTBNYHSulfiMetaG_FD_187458 | JGI IMG/M metagenome (GOLD analysis project Ga0209164, IMG submission 187458) | Enrichment culture microbial communities from rom New York Harbor, USA that are MTBE-degrading - MTBE-NYH (New York Harbor Sulfidogenic)... | ecosystem: Environmental > Aquatic > Marine >... | reverse complement strand
AAGAACTAGATCCCGATCAGTTTCATATCGGGATGACAGTCTTTTCTTGATTCGTGTCATCTGGCGTGCTTCTGGCCAGAGTAGCTTTCATATCCTATCAGTGAACGGGGCTCTGTCCGAGAACGGTAGAACGTTGACGGTCAACGTTCTACTCAGCAGCGTTCAGAGATTAGTGGCTCTCAGCCCGCGAAGCGGAACTGGCCTCGCCGAAGGCGAGACTGGCCAGGCGAAGCCTGACTGGCCACCAAAGGTGACTGGCTCCTGAAGATCCGCTGTGCGCTTAAAATCGGTGAACCCGCTGATCGCTGTGAGATGAAGTTTTCCGTCAACCTTTCACTCCCGACGGATTCTTTTGGTCTTCCCAGCGTTCAGCGAAAAGCGTGTCTGTTATGCCTACTGGCGAAGCCTTAATTGGCTGCGATTCTCGACTTCTGACTGGCCTGCTTTAGCAGACTGGCTTTGAAGGTCTTTCCCCGCGAAGCGGACCTTGCGTCCTACCGGAGATGGAATCACTTCCCAGGACGTTTCTCCGGGCATCACTTCCCGACGAAGTTGGCCTCGCCTTCTCGTGAGCGCAGCGAACGTCTCGACAATCTTCTTTCTCGACTGATCTCGGCGAACGGCTCCTGACTCTTGAACAGTGAACAGGGGTCGCGTGTTAAGAGAACGCCGTTGCATCTAAAAGACAATATTTGACTTTGGAATTGGATATTCAAATGCCTATAATTTAATGATGTATCAAAACCTGTAAAAAGGGGGGAAACTAATGAAAAAGGTTATCGTAATCTTGACCATCGCAACACTGGTGATTTCGGCAAGTTTGTTTGCCACCGAGATCAAGAGGGGAGGAACCCTAAGGATTACCTCCATCAAGCAGGGAATCCTGATCGAGAACTTCAACCCCTTTTCGCCAAATACCAACGAGATGGCTATCGGAGGTTTCTACGAGACTCTTATCTACTTCAATCCTATGACTGGAAGGATCATGAACTGGCTTGCAGAAAGCTATGAGTGGTCCGACGACCTTCTCGAGCTGACTTTCAATCTGAGAGATGGCGTTTTATGGAACGACGGAATGCTCTTCACCGAGAAAGACGTTCTGTTTTCTGTAGGACTCGGAAAAGAGAACAGGGCGCTCGACATCGCAAGTCTCTGGTCAACGGGAGTCACCGGAGTTCGATCGGACAAGCCGATTACTGTGACTTTCACGTTTTCATCGGTAGATACAACTATCATTCAGAGATTCTCAAGTCTCTTCATAGTCCCCGAGCACATCTGGTCGAAAGTCGATGATCCCCTAACCTGGATCGGCGAAGGAATTCCCGTAGGCACCGGACCGTTTATTCTGAAGGAAGGCTCATTCAGCGAACAGTCGTTCAGCGTGGTTAGAAATCCAAATTACTGGCAAATTGGGGAAGACGGTAAGCCTCTTCCTTACATAGACGAAGTCCTTACGCTAACCACAACCAACGAGCAGGTTTCTCTAAGACTCGCCAGGGGCGAATTCGACTGGGCGGGGTACTTTGTTGCCAATATCGATGAGGTATTTGTAAAGGCCGATCCCGAGCACTTCAAGTACTGGCTTCCCGAAGGAAACCTCGTTTTCCTCAATCTAAACAACCTTAAGTGGCCCTTCGACAGCTACAATGTGAGAGCAGCGATAGCTGCGGCGATCGATCCGGTAGAGATAACTAGAATAATGGCGAGTGGAGCCGTCCCTGCTTCGCTGGCCGGTGTCAAAGCGAGCTATCTCAGACTTGCAGAAGAGGGGCTCAAGGAGTACGGCATCGAATTCGACCCCGATTACGCAAGCTATCTGCTCGAGAAAGAAGGCTACAAGCTTAACAGGAACGGGATCTACGAAAAGGACGGCAAGGCCCTCTCGTTGAATCTCTATGTACCGACGGGGTGGACCGACTGGATAATGGGAGCCGAAGAGGTTGCAAGGCAGCTGAAAGAGGTCGGAATCGAAGCTATCGTTACTCTGGCCGCCTGGCCCTCTCCTTACAAAGACATGATGTTCAACGGAAACTACGAAATGCTCTTTGGAATCTCCGTTACGGGAACCAGTCCCTACTATCAGTTCGACAACTGGGTACATTCAAAGCATTGGGCGCCGATAGGAGAAAACGCGGGTAATTACTACGGAATGCGTTACAAAAACGACAGGATCGACGAACTCCTCGACAGCTATAAGAAACAGACCGATGCTCAGGCTCAGGATAAGATTATGGAGGAGGTTATAAGCATCTTCCTGAGAGATCTTCCTTCCGTTCCCATGTTCTTCAATCCTGTGTGGTTCGAATACAGTACAAGGAATTTCGTCGGCTGGCCCAATGCAGACAATCCCTATGCCGAACCCAGACCGACTGGTATGGACAAGATGCCTATCTTGCTTTCTATACACCTGAGATAATTGCAGGATACAACTCGCGGGCGGTTAGTGCCCGCGAGTTTCATCAACACTCATGAGAGGGGGTAAGGAAGGCTCGCTTTCCTCAAGAGAGAGACGCTTTCTAAACAGCATTGGCTTACTTCGCTAGAAAGATAGGATTATTGCTCTTCGCCCTATTTGTTGCAATTACCCTGAACTTCTTCATTCCGAGAATGATGCCGGGTGATCCTGCGCAAGATCTGATGGACAAGATGCAGGGTGTTCCTCTGGAATCACTCGAAGCAATAAGGGCTGCCTTTGGCGTCGATTCTACCGATCCGTTGCTTGTCCAATACGGAAAGTATCTTCTCAACCTTCTTAAAGGTGATCTGGGTATCTCTATCTCAAGATTCCCGACTCCTGTCTGGAGAGTACTGCAGGTCGCAGTACCCTGGACAGTTGGTCTGATGGGTACGGCTACGATAATCAGCTTCTTTCTCGGCACGATAATAGGTATAGGCGTTGCGTGGAAACGTAATACGAAGCTCGCTTCCTTCACTGTCGGACTCTTTATCTTCGTGCGTTCCTTTCCATATTTCTGGCTCGGGTTGCTGCTGATATACTTTCTGGCTTTCAGGCTGCCGATATTTCCCCTCGGAAACGCCTACACACCACAGCTTCAGAGGGGGACGATGGAATTCTTCCTCTCCGTTCTAAAACATGCGATACTTCCTGCCCTGACAATAGTTATTTCTTCTATGGGGGCATGGATACTAACTATGAGGAACAACATGATCAATGTGCTGGCCGAAGACTACATCACCGTTGCCGAAGCCAAGGGGCTTCCACTGAGTAGGATCAAGACTCTGTACGCGGCAAAAAACGCCATCTTGCCATCTATAACTGGTTTCGCAATGTCTCTGGGATTTGTCGTCGGAGGCGGCTTGCTGACTGAAATGGTCTTTGCCTACCCGGGAGTGGGGCTGATGCTCTATCAGGCGGTTCAAAGCAAGGATTATCCTCTGATGCAGGCAATATTCCTCTTCATTTCAGTGGCCGTTCTAGTAGCCAATTTCATCGCGGATATCGCGATTCTGATTCTCGATCCCCGTGTCCGGGACGGTGGCAAATGATGCTAAAGGACACTCTTGCTCTATTCATAGAGAACCGAAAGGCTTTGTTCGGGCTTATGATACTGATATTCTTCACAGGAGTTGCGATCTTCGCCCCAATGATCGCGCCCTACGATCCAAAGACTAACAAGGTAGATGTCCTTAGGATAGTGGACGAAGAGATGGGCAGAACCACAACTATCGAAAGAGAGCAGATCGATGAATTCACAGAACGAAGAGTCTACACTCAATCGATTGCGACCACATATGAGAAAGTCACAACAAAGCTCCCGCTAAATGCAAGACCTTCAAGGGAACACTTGCTCGGAACGACGAAGGCAGGGCAGGATCTCTTTTCTCAGATGGTTTACGGAACGAGAATCACACTTACTGTAGGACTTGTGACAGGACTGTTCACTACGGTTCTCGCCCTCACACTTGCGCTTGTGGCCGGGTATTTCGGGGGCATTGTGGATGACATCATCTCTCTGTTTACAAACGTCTTCCTCGTTATCCCGAGCCTCCCGCTGATGATAGTCATTGCCGCTTATATAACGGTTCGGGGAGTTATTCCAATCGTCCTTATACTCGGACTTACCAGCTGGCCCTGGCCTACAAGGATACTCCGCTCTCAAGTTGTCAGTATTAAGAACAGGGATTTCGTCAGGGTATCAAGAGTCCTTGGTGAGAAGCCCCTCTACATAGTTTTCAGGGAAATTCTGCCCAACATGATTTCACTTGTAATGGCTTCCTTTTTTACATCGACAATGGCGGCGATCATGGGAGAGGCCACTCTTGAGTTCTTGGGACTAGGCAATGTCTCGATAGTGAGCTGGGGAACGATCCTATACTGGGCTCAAAACAGCGGAGCTCTTCTGTCGGGCGCGTGGTGGTGGTTCCTCCCTCCGGGTATCTGCATAGCTTTAATCGGGACTTCGTTTGCGCTCATGAACTTTGCCATCGACGAGATCTCCAATCCCAAACTAAGAAAGAGATGATTGAGTTGGATAGAAGCGAGATGACTCCTTTACTTCAGTGCAAGGATCTTGTGGCCGGTTACAGAATCAAGAGCGGCTTTGTCCATGCTGTGGACGACGTCTCGTTTGACCTCGATAGAGGTGGCTTCCTGGGCATTGCCGGTGAATCGGGATGTGGAAAATCAACTCTGGCCTATGCGATCATGAGACTTCTCAAAGATAACGCCACTATAGAAAGCGGCAGTCTGATTTTCGAGGGCACCGATCTGGTGAAACTCAATGAGGAGCAGATGAAGAAGATCCGATGGGTCGATATTTCGATGGCGTTCCAGTCTGCCATGAATGCACTCAACCCGGTTCTTTCAGTCGGTGAGCAGCTCATTGATGCAATACATGCCCACGGAGAAGCGTCGCAATCAAACGCTCGCGACAGGGCAATAGAAGTGTTGAAGCTGGTAGACATTCCTAGAGACAGGTTCAACTCTTACCCTCATCAGCTTTCGGGAGGAATGAAACAGAGGGTCATGATTGCGATGGCTCTGATCCTGAACCCCGAATTGATCATAATGGATGAACCGACAACGGCGCTGGATGTTGTTGTGCAGCGAACGATAATCGAGAAGATACAGGAGCTTAGGAAGACTCTGGGATTTTCGGTAATATTCATCACCCACGATCTCTCATTGCTTGTGGAGATCAGTGACACTTTGGCCATCATGTACGCGGGTAAGATCGTGGAGTACGGATCCTCGGAATCTCTATTCAGTCGGCCCCTGCATCCATACACGAAAGGCCTTATGAACTCCTTCCCGTCCCTCACAGGCAAGATAGAACGGATGGGCGGAATCGAAGGAAAGCCTCCCGATCTTTTGAAGCCGCCTGAGGGCTGTAGATTTCACCCTCGTTGTCCGCAGGTGATGCCAATTTGCAGAGAGTCTTGCCCCGTACTGGAAGAGATCGCCGATCGCCATAGCGTCGCTTGTTTTCTTCACAAAGGAGCTGAGGACTGGTGAACGAGAATATCCTGGTTCTTGAAGGAGTCAACAAACACTTCCCCCTGAACTCTTTCAGAATGCGTGGAAAGGTTGTTCATGCAATGGACGACGTGTCTTTTTCTCTGCGAAGAGGAGAGGTTCTCGCGATAGTTGGAGAGTCCGGCAGCGGAAAAACTACGACTGCAAACGTAATAAGCAGGATCTACAGACAAACGGCAGGCAGAGTAGCTTTTGAAGGAAGAGAACTGAGCGGCAGCATGTCACGAAAAGAAGAGCTGAAACACCACAAGAGGGTCCAGATGATATTTCAGGACCCTTTCGGAGCATTGAATCCGACAAGAACGATTGGCGGAATTATAGAACGGCCGTTCATTATTCACAAGATTGCGAAAGAAAAGAGATCGGTACAGGAAATGGTAGACAACATACTCACTCAGGTAGGCCTTGAGCCACCGGAGCAGTTCACTCGCAAGTTTCCCCACGAACTATCTGGCGGTCAGAGACAAAGGGTGAATATTGCAAGAGCCTTCTCTGTCGAGCCAGACCTCATTCTGGCCGACGAGCCCACTTCAATGCTCGACGTATCCAACAGGATGAGCATTATGAACATGATGCTAAACCTCAAAGAGCAACATGGAGTATCCTTCATATATATAACTCATGATCTCGCAGGCGCCCGTTATATGAGCGACAGGATAACAGTTATGTATGCCGGCATGATCATGGAGATCGGTCCTGCAGAAGACGTAATAAACAACTCTTTTCACCCGTATACGAGACTGTTGAAGTCTGCTGCTCCCTCTCCTGAAACGGGACTCAAGCGGAATCCTCTGACAACCGGAGGAGACATCCCCTCGCTGATCGATCCGCCGAGTGGCTGCCGTTTCCATCCGCGTTGCCCATTCACCAAAGAGGCGTGTTCTCTCGAGATACCGCCAATGAAGAAAATCGGCAACGATCACTACGCAAGATGTATTCTCTAGTCCCTTTTTTTGGTGACAGACTCCATTTTTAATATTGATGAAACAAAGACTAAGATGCGTTCCATTGAATCTGAGCTGCAAACGAAGGAAATGTTCCACGAGTCCTTTGAGAGAAGCAAAGGTTAGCCGGTACAGGCTCTTACCGGCCAAGCGAAATGAGCCAGAGTGCCCTGCTCAGTCGAAAATCCTGCGAGACTTAAGCCAGTTGTAAGCCTTCGGACTGGATTCCCAGACCCTACGATAGTCTAAGGCATACATCAGAGCTTCCCGCTCCTCATCTCTATCCTCTGATTCTTCGAGCTCTTCGGGCCCGATCTCTCTGAAAAGCGTCTCAACAATTCCAGGATTCATTTTTGTTGCGCGAAGAAGGTACACATTGGCGTCCTGCTTTCTGTTTCTTATAATGCTAATGAACGCACGCCCCATTAGAAAATCTACGTCTTCCTCTCTAGAATGGCGTTCTAGCAACTTCTCGGCTTTCATGAAGTTTTTCTGTCTGAATAAGCTGTTAAGAAGGCCGTGCTTTGCGTGCACTCTGTCTTCCCGGTCTATATCGAGTAGCATTTCATAGATTTCTATAGCTCGCACCTGGTCACCTACTCTAATTCTCAGAAAGTCAGCATAGTCAATTAGTAGATCCAGCAGGGGCCTGTTGTTCATACGATCATACTCGAGCGAGTAAGACTCCGATTCAATTTCATCTAATAGATTTTCCACTTTTGAATAACCGGCTTCCAGAGTGTATTGGCATTGATTGTCTAAACCTATCTCAGAGTAACTATTAGCCAGCATTGAGTAGAGTTGAAATTCGTATGGGTCTCTCTCAAGTGCTTTCTCCATCCGAACAACCCTTTCAGAATTATCACGTATCGAGGCGAGCCTCATCAATTTGTAATTTCCAGGTGGGAGGTTGTACTCGATTGTGGGAGAATCCCCCGAATGCAGAACGGTTAAGCCGGGAAGAAGTGCTTCTCTTTCCTCAAGAATGATCTTGTGTAGATATTTTGTTGAATGATAGGCCTTTTCAAGAAGAGGAGCGATTTTCATGCTCGACGATAGATCTATCGGGAGTACCGATGGAACTTTCGAATCGGAAAGAAATCGATCATAACGCTTCCGATCAGACTTCGAAAGCATTTCTTGAAGAGCTGTTGCTTTGGATGAGTAGCCCGCCTTCTGTGCAACAAGAGCCACAGCTAACTTGGTATTTGAGTCGGTTTTCAGTTCAGTAACAAATGTGATCAGATCCTCGAGGGGTTTAGACTTGGGAAGGAGTTCACTTTCGAGGAAGACAGAGCACAATCCGCACAATATATCTGTCACTTCTTTCTTCTCCTTGCTTCCCAGAAGCATTCTAAGAAAATTCAGAATCGGTCTTCCTGAATGGGAGAAATCTGTATTACGCACAATTTCACCGAGAATCATTGGAAGAGAATCGGCAACGATCGAATTCTTTGCAATGATATACAGAGGGCTGATCTGGTCTTCACTCCACTCAAGCAGATTTTCTGCAACAGCGGCGTTCCTCCTTATTTGCTGATCCTCATTCGCCAGAAGACATACAAGTGCAAGTGCAGACGCACCATATCCTGCCATCGACCCGGCAGGAGTATCTTCGAAAATATATTGCAGGAGAGGAACTTCCACATCTTTGTTCAGACCAAGGGCATAGTGCGCCACCACAGGCTCAATAAGCCCGAACACAACATCGGAATAAGGATTCACGTACTGCAAGTAGAACCTTGGACAGTATTTCGCCAGCCTCACTGCTTCATACTCAAGTTCTTTCTGTTTAGCATCTTCAATCTCCGAATCAATTTTCCCAGTATGATGAAGGAAATATGAAAGCACGCTGAGACCTGCAAGATAATACCATCGGGCCATTTCAGGTCCTCTGAATTCATTTACCCCCATTGCTTCGTAGACTGACTTTTCATCATCTAAACCCGCAGAAGCCTTATCAGGCAAATTATTCAGATTCTCATGTCGGAGCTTGTTGCCAATACTTACGATCTCTTTCGCCGCAGCGAACCTCGTGTCGAATGGTATAGTCTCGTCCCAGACAAAAACACTCCAGTAGTAAAGCACAAAGAATTCGCTCTCCTTAACGATTTCATAGTCCAGAGCAAATACTTCGGACAAGCGCTTCGAAAGTTTATCGAAAGTGCCCAAACAAGACTCGTTCAGAAGCTTCTCGCGATCAAAATCAGGTCCAGTGTATTCTATACCCATCTCCAAGAGATCCCGAAGATAGACAATTCTACTCTTCTGATAGTTGCTCCACATAATGCCCTCCTTTGTTGCGCGATCTTAGAGGATCAACCAAGCTTCACATGCAACTTTGGTTTATTGCAAGCCGATCACAAGAACCGCCCAACAAGTATGATATCCAAATCTTCAAGACAAGACTCCATTATTGGCATTATCGCACACTTCATTTCTATTCATAGAATTTGAGCTGAGCCCTTTATCAATTGGGAACTAAATTTAGTAGACATTCGTTATTCACAGTTATTAGTAGCCTTTGGCAATTAGGTGAATACCCTGGAGATTTGAACCTGTATGCAATAAAGAGCATCAGGGACGCATACACCTAAAGAAAACCGAGTTTTGAGACACTATACAGAGAGGTGCCTTGTAATCCTTCTGGTCAACGCATTTCGATTGCTTTGCATCTTTTGCACAAACCAATTTCCCTTCCTTGTAACGAAATCTTGAGAATATCCACAGTAATCACAAATAACAAGGAATAGGCGGCGGAAGGGTTCTCTGAAGGAATTCTTTGACATTAGTTTATTTTTCCCGCAATTGATAGAATGACTTGAAGTTTCCAAGTTTGCATAATTTGCATAAGACATTCGACCAGTGGAGGTAATTACTGTGGCGACTCTAAGAGAGATCTCTGAAGCGTCAGGCGTATCCATTTCGACCGTATCAAGAGTACTTAACAATGACGGACGAATCAGCGAAGCCACAAAGAAGAAGGTCTTGAGAATTGCAAAGAAGCTCGGATACTCAGGTGAGATAGCCAATGGGCCTGGGAGTAAGGTTGTCATGTTCTTTGTTAGCAATCCTCACAGATCAATCGAAAGCGACGAATTCTTCTCTGGAGTCCAGCGAGGAATATTGAGAGGAGCTGGAGGGTCGGATATTCACTGCCTGGTTCAGTCAATCAGAAGCAGAAAGAGCTTCGATGAATCGCTTATTCCACTTGATCTTGTCGAAGGCTTGATCGTTGGAGGCATCCCCATGCCTGACGATCTAAAAACGTTCCTATCGGCGGTAAAGATTCCGGTAGTCTTAATCGGCAAATATGCAGGTCTGGAATACTTAGCTTCTGTAAACAATGACAATGCGAGAGGTGGCTATCTCGCCGCAAATGAGATTATCAAACATGACTACTCCTCAATTACCATTATCACAGGACCAAGAAACGTCTCGACATTCGCCGACAGACTGGAAGGCTTCTTCAAATGTTTGAGCGAAAACAGCTTCTCATTTGACCAGGTGAAAATTATTGAATGCAACTCCTTCGAAGAGAGAGACGGAAGACAAGCCATCGAAAGTCATTCCATAACACCGGGAAAGAAGGAAGTCATTTTCTGCACGACCGATTGGCTTGCAAAAGGTGTGATCGAGACTCTGCAGGAAAGGAAGGTCTCTATTCCTTCAGAGATAGGCGTTATTGGATTTGGAGGACTAGATTTCTGCAAAATGATCTCACCAAGAATAACTACCGTCGCACTGAACCCCTATCTTCTTGGAAGAATCGCCGTTACCCTGCTTCGGGAATTGATGGATGGCAATTCCGAATCAAAAGGAGTTGTATTTGTAGAACCTTTCTTGATGGAAGGCGAAACTTTAAGGAGGGGAAAGTAGTGCATTTCAGAGATTTAATGGATTCGAAAGACAGGCTCTTGGTCGTCAGCCTTCCCGAAAACAGTCTCGAGTACGCAAGAGCTGCCGTTGAGAACGGGGCCGACGCAATTAAGCTTCACATAAATGTGAAGCACCGAGTAACGGGAAAGGCTCATGTTACATGGACAGATGTTAGAGAGACGGTGAAGAGCATTTATTACACTCTTGGCTGCTGCATGGGAATCGTTCCAGGAGCGGAGGCAATGGCGTCAGAAGATGAGTTAGGGGAAATGAGTGAATTCGGTCTGAGTTTCTTTGATGTCTATGTCGACTACGCCCCGCCCTACGTTTTGAAAAACGATCTCTGCAAGATGCTTGCTCTTAATCATACATATTGCAGATCAATGGCCTCTCATCTCAGAAGATTGGGGGCAGATGCGGTAGAAATATCGATCATCAACCCAAAAGACTACGGGAAAGACCTTTCTCTGGAAGACCTTCTCAAATACCTGGAAGTACTTGAACTTTCAGGATTGCCTTCTTTTATCCCGACCCAGAAAAGGATTACCGTTGACGATGCAGATAGAATTCTCAGTCTTGGCTTCAAGGGCCTGATAATCGGCCCGATAGTAACTGGAACCGATATTGAAAGTTTTTCACGGACTGTCAGGGAGTTCAGCAAGATTGCCAGAGAATGACTAGGAGGTGTGGTAATGAAAAAGTGGTTATTGATTATGATCATCTGTCTTGCTCTAGGTTTCACGGCTCTTGGTAAGACGAAGGTCACAGTTTGGTTTGCAGGTACACCGGAGGCCTTGATGGAGGCCGTGGATGATCGACTAGTTCCTGCCTTTGAGAAAGCCAACCCTGATATTGAACTCGCTGTAGAATACATACCCTGGGGAGAGCTTTCCACGAAACTGACCACCGCCTTTGCCGGCGGCATAGGACCCGACATATTCATGCATGGTCAGGCCGCCATTGCAGGATTTGCAGAAACGGGTGTAATAATGAGCATCGACAGCCTCATCGACAAGCTAGAGGATCCTGAGGATTTTGGGGGTACTCTGGGTGTTGGTCTTTACCGAGGCAAGAACTTCATGGTTCCAGTGTTCGGATCTGGCAGACTTCTCGCCTATAGGGAAGACTTCTTCACTGAGAGCGGTCTAGATCCCGATGAGCCACCTGTGACTTGGGAACAGCTAAGAGCTTACGCGGAGGCTTTGACAATCTACGAATCCGGAAGGCTAGTTAGGGCAGGGCTTGATATTCCCGTATCAGCAATCGATCTCCAGCAAGTGTGGACAGGCTTCCTCATTGCAAACAACGGCACTCTCTTCGACAACGACTTCAATCCGATATTCAATTCCGAAGCGGGTGTAGAGGCTCTAGAATACTACGTGGGCTTGATACGAGAGGCCAAGGTCGCTTCTGAATACGGTCTTACACCGATTGGAAACCTTTCCCCGATTGCGGCGGGCACTGCAGCAATCTGCTTTATGAATAACGAATCTCTCGCAGCCATCAAGGAATACAGCCCGGACGTTTACTCCAAGATTCGCCTCTCTTTCCCACCTGCAAGATACGAGAGAGCCGGTTTCTACTCCTTCGCGGGCTTCATGGTTTCGAACAGCACAAAGAATCTGGAAGCAACTGCAAAGGCTCTTACCTTTTTGACATCAAAAGAAGGACTAATAGAAATTAACACAGCTCTTGGCAGTTTGCCGCCAAGGCAGTCCGGTGTCGAGGCCGAGTACATAGCGAATGATCCAAATTTGATGAAATTTGTAGAAGGCTCGAAATACGCCTACGGAAATCCAAATGTTCCTTTCTGGGTTCAAGCAAGAGATATTATCTCTAAGTATCTCGAACGAGCAATTATGGGAGTTATGACTCCGAAAGACGCGCTAGACGGCGCAGCTGATGAAATAAGCAAACTCAAGTAATCAATGAAGGCCGGCTTTCCCTAAGGGATCGGCCGGCCATTTATCTTCTAAGAGGTGGAGCGTGAGCAGTGCGGGGAAACTCAAGAGGCGAATAACAGTAACAGCCTTGATCTTCATTGCACCGGTGGTTGTTTACAACTTAATCTTCAAAATAGTCCCTATCTTTGTCTCTCTCTTTCTGAGTCTAACGAAATTCTCGGGGTTCGGAGAAGCCAGGTTCATTGGCCTTGAAAATTACTTCCGGATATTTGGTGACTCGGAGTTCTGGAGAGCAATTCTTGTGACTTTTCAATTCTCGATTGAAGTCCTGCCTCTCAATATGCTGATCTCTCTGTTGCTCGCCTTGCTCGTCAACAGCGGACTAAAAGGAATCGGGATTTTCAGGGCGATCTACTATCTTCCTGTCATTACTCCTATGGTTGCTGCAAGTATGATCTGGATATGGCTTTATGACCCTCAAATCGGTATTTTGAATTTCCTTCTATCACTTTTCAACATACCTCCTGTGAATTTTCTCAGAAATCCAAGCACTGCGCTTCATTCAATTGTTGCCATGAGGATATGGAGAGGAGCAGGCTGGAATATGCTTATCTATCTAGCCGGTCTTCAGGGAATTTCAAGAAATCTTTATGAGGCAGCAGCGATTGATGGAGCCTCGTCAGTTCGAAGATTCTTCAGGATCACTCTTCCTCTATTAAGACCTGTACATGTCTATGTTTTGATCGTAGGCATGATAAGCACTCTTCAGTCCTTCACAGAGATGTATGTCATGACTGGTGGAGGCCCTTTACAGTCTACAACTACGGTTGGCCTCCTTATTTACAGAGCTGCCTTCGACTACATGGATATGGGGTACGCGAGCTCGATGTCGTTCGTTCTAGGGATAATTATTATGATCCTGTCCGTTGTCAGTTTCCGATCACGTCAGCAGAAGGAGGCTTAAGAATGAAGAACAACAAGCTGAGAACTTTATTACTGCTTTCGCTTGCCGCAGTCATATTCGGGTCGCCTTTCTTCTGGATGGTTATCTCCTCGCTAAAACCGAATGCGGAGCTATTCGCCTGGCCGCCTACATTCATACCAAAGACAGTAACTTTGGAACACTATCAATCGGCCCTTACCGCCAGAGGCTTCAGCAACTATTTTCTAAACAGCGCCATAGTATCACTGATTTCGATGGCGTTTAATCTGGTGTTCTGCTCTCTTGCAGGCTATGCCTTTGCCAGACTTGATTTCCCTTTGAAGAATGTTTTGTTCATAACACTATTGAGCACTATGATGATACCAGTTCAGGTGACACTGGTTCCAACTTTCTTGATGGTGAAATCATTCCCTCTCGTGGGTGGGAATGATATTCTGGGAAGGGGAGGAACCGGCCTTCTCAACACGTACGCTGGTCTCGTTATCCCTCACATAATGACTGTTTTCGGGGTTTTCATTATGAGGCAGTTCTATATGCAGTTTCCAAAGGAGCTTTCGGAGGCTGCCAGAATAGATGGTGCCTCCGAACTCGGAATCTTTAGAAAGATCTTTCTTCCACTGGGAAGGCCTGCGATGTCTGCCCTTGCAATTTTCACATTCACTCAAGCTTGGGATGATTTTCTCTGGCCCCTTGTGGTTACAAGCGACAGATCTATGAGGACTCTGCAGCTTGGGCTGGAAGTGTTCAAGAACAGGTACACTGCTGATTGGGGCCCTCTGATGGCCGCGACGACGGTTTCAGTTCTACCCGTCATTATTGTTTTTCTCGTTTTTCAAAGATACTTCACAGATACAGCTTTGAGCTCCGGAATCAAATAGAGTGGGAAGTGAAGAGATGGATTTAGTTTACGATGTTGTAGTTGTTGGCGGTGGCGTGGCTGGCGTATCGGCAGCCATTGCAGCCTCCAGAATTGGAGCTAGAGTGCTCCTTCTGGAGAAAGACATGTCATTTGGAGGGGTACTGACTACCGCTTTGGTAAATCCGATGATGACCTTTCATTCACCTGCAAGACAGGTGATAGGTGGAATAGGCCAAGAGATGATCGATAGGCTCGTTTCAGTACAAGGAAGTTATGGTCACATAGATGATCCCATAGGTTTTGTGAAGTCGATCACACCATTCGATCCCGAAAAAATGAAATCATCACTAATTGAACTGCTTGTAGAGGAAGGTGTAGACTTTCTGTTCAACTCACTTGTCGCAAGTGTATCAAGAGAGGGGGACTCTATTTCAACAATAACAACTGAAAGCACTGGCGAGAAGAACAGAGTTAATGCAGAGGTTTTCATCGATTCAACGGGTGGGGGAAATCTTTCTATTCGTGCAGGAGCTTATTACAACATTGGAGACGGTAGCCCTTCCAGTTGCCAGCCAATGACACTGGTGATGAGAATTGGAGGCGTTAATCGAGAAGAGATTGTTTCTTATGTCAATGGAAACAGAGATGATTTTGTTATAAATGAGCATACCGATCTGAGCTATTTGGGAATTGCCGGTTTCTTCAGCTTCATGAATAGAATTGGCGATTATGGAATATCCTTCAAAAGAGACAGGCTTCTGTTCTTCGAGATCCCCTATCATCCCGGTCAGATATTTATGAACACAACGAGATATCCTGGTTATGCAAACACGAGCAAAGAACTTACTAAGGCTCAAAGCAAAGGAAACATAGATGTTTGGAGATTCATGGACTTTCTCAAGAAAGAGATTCCCGGATTCAAAAACTCATTTCTAATTCAGACAGGCTGTCACATAGGGGTGAGAGAGACCACCCACATAGTGGGAGATTACGTTTTGAGAACTAGTGACTTGATTGATAGAAGAACATTTGACGACGCTATTGCTGTAGGGTCGTATCCGATTGATATTCATCTGCCCGGTTCGGCAGAACTGAAAACGATCTCAATCCCTTACCCGGGCGAGTATCATATTCCCATGCGATCGCTCATCCCAAAGGGCTTAAGTAATGTTGTTCTTGCCGGAAGAGCTATAAGTGCCGATCATACGGCCTTTTCTGCGGTCAGGACCAGCCCGCTGGCAACTGCAACCGGCATGGCGGCAGGGATTTCTGCGGCACTTGCCGTGAAACATAGAAAGCTTGTCAGAGATGTGAACATTGACCTGATACAGAGAGAGATAGTCGAGACGGGAGGAATTCTTTGAAGACAGTAGTTGTTCCAATGGATGAAAGGCCACCGAACTACCAGTTGGTTTCCAAGATTGCAGATCTCAATGGTCTTGAGATCGAGCTCCCGAAAAAGGGTTTGCTGGGTAGATACATGAAGCCGGGAGAGTGCGATGAATTGATTGGATGGATGCTTTCAAGAGAGGCAGACAGATTCATAATCTCCGTCGATATGCTGTCTTACGGCGGTCTCATAGCCTCAAGGGAAGAGGGAATAAGCGCGGAGACAGCTCTCGAAAGGCTGAGGTCGGTAAGAGAGCTGAGGAGAAGACTACCGAGTGCCGAGATTCTGCTCTCTTCAATTGTCAGGAGAGCGTCGGTCTCAGTTTCATCGGCGGGCTCGAGGGAACTATGGACGATGCTCAACAACTATCTATGGCTCTCGGGTCATGGAAGAATCAAAGAAGCCGAGACCGTAGAAGACGAACTACCCAGAGGATTTGTAAGCAGATACCGTGAACTACGCTTGAGAAATCACCGAGTAAACAAGGAATGCCTCAGGCTCGTCAAAGACGGCTGTGCAGATCTTCTTGTGCTTGCCCAGGAAGATACCTTCCAGCATGGCCCTCAGGAGAGAGAACTGGACACACTTGAAGGAATTGCAGATGACTTTGACATCGAAGATAGGGTTTTGATACATAACGGCGCAGATGAAGCCATACAGGAGTTGCTTTCTTGCAGACGAGATCGGGAATATCCTGTCGATATCATCTATGACTCCCCAAAAACTAGGGACAAGGTCATGGATTTCGAGGACCGAGAATTCGGCAAGAACGTAGAATCCCATATGAAGCTTCTAGGGATGAGACAGTCTTCAGATTCTACAACCGGCATTATTATAGCCGGAACATCTACAATCGATTCGATTGAAGCGCTGAAGAACCTGAGCAAGAGGAAGAAGAGGGTCTTCATATTAGACGTCTTCAATCCAAACGGGTCCAACCCTTCCTTTGTTGAAGCTTATCTGGGGCTGGAGCTGAAGAACGTCTGGGGATACTCTGCCTGGAATACGGCTTCAAACAGCCTGGGGACTCTTCTCTCTCTGGCTTTGATTTCCGGTTCCTGTGAAGTGAAAAGGAAGGCTCTCGCCGAGTTTTATATCTCGCGGCTTCTTGATGACCATCTTTACCAGGGGGTTCTCAGAAACACCCTGGAGAGAACGATCGATGAATCCGGTGGCGATATATACAAGGTTAGCAAGTCCAAAGGACTCTTTGAAAGCTTCAGAGACGATGTTTTCTTACCGAAGGCAGAAGAGTTCCTTGAGAGATTCATTCGTGGGAGGAAACTGGACATCTATGATTTCTCCTCTTCAGAGAATCGGATCTCGATTGAGAAGTTTAGTCTTCCATGGGATAGGACATTTGAATGCGAAATAGAAATCAAGATTGACTGAATCAACTCTCTTCTTAACGAGAAAAAAGGGGGGCTCTTAGTGAAGAAGAAAGTAGCTATTGTAGGCGCAGGTGTATGGGGAAGAACGCACGCATTCCTGTATAGAGAGCATCCAGAAGTTGAGCTAGTTGGCATCTGTGATCATGACAGAGAAAGAGCAAAGAGATTTGCCGAAGAGTTTGAAACTCCAAATGTATTTGAAGATCATCGCCTCATGCTAGATAGGCTTGACTTTGATGCAGTATCGGTAGTCACACCGGACTTCGCTCATGGTGAGATCGTTGTCGATTGCGCAAATGCCGGAAAGGATATCCTCGTAGAGAAGCCGATTGCAACAACCAGAGAGGACCTGATCAGGATATCAGAGGCGGTGAAGGGCAACAGAATAAGAGTAATGACCGATCTTCACAATAGATGGAGTCCTCCATTTGCGGTCGCCAAACAGATGCTTGATGATGGGGAACTCGGAACCCCGGTAAGCGCCTATTTCAGATTGAATGACGTTCTCTGGGTTGCGACAGATATGCTGCCCTGGTCAAGCAAATCGTCTATTCTATGGTTTCTGGGTAGTCATTCGGTAGACACTTTGAGATGGTTCTTCGGCGATGAGGTAGATGCTGTTTACTCTGTCAGTTCTTCCGGTGTTCTGAAAAACTTGGGGCATGATACAACCGACATTTATCAGACTATCCTAACCTTCAAGAACGGCGGGATAGCAACTATGGAGAACAGCTGGATAACGCCCAACACGAATCCGTGCGTAAACGACATTAAGTTCAACTTCACGGGCAGCAAGGGCATGGTTAATCTTGACCTCAGCAACAACCAGATGATCGAGAGCTTCACTCATAAAGAGTGCAAACATCCCGATGTACTTGTAAATCATTTCGTTCACGGCAAGGCAAAGGGATTTGCATATGAGAGTATCCGCCATTTCATCGACTGCCTTGTGACTGGAGATGAATTTCTCATAAATCTCGACGATGCCATCAACACCTCGCTTGTCGTTCTCTCGATCCTCGAATCTGCCGAGAAGCGTCTTCCAGTGAAGGTGGAATACTTTGCCACAGACTGAGAGAAAAGCGTTCTAGCATCTATTATTTTGTGAAGAGAATTCCAGAGTTCGACACTTCGCAAGCAGGTGAATTCTCCGACTCTTTTGCTGCGAGGAGTTGCGGAGGTCATTTCAGATAAGGGTGTGTGACTATGTGCCTTTACCCATAAAAGAGATGCCTGAAGGGCTTGTAACTGTTATTCTGTAAGCCTTTCATAGGGTTCTTGCGTCAACTTCTTTCGGAAAATCTCGAAATGTTTTGAGAGAGAACATCTATTCGTATGAATCACTTGTTTACTCGTTCCATTTGCTTCAGTTTCTCAGGTTGACGCGCTATGTGCAGATCTCGGTTCAAGAGAGGCAAATTGAAAAAACCTCCACTGTAAGCAGAGTTATCACAACTGCTCCGAGCAACGCAGTCAAGGCAAAAAACCTCTATAGCTCGGCGTAAAACTTGAGGATCTTCAGCGCTCTTGAAGTCAACCACTTGGATGACTTTCCCTTTTCCTCCACAGGAATAAGCATCTTGTCATTGAATGAGTTCTGCATATTCCAGAGCCCTTCTTTGTTTCTCTTACCCGAAACGATTCCGATTGCATTCTCAAGCCTGGGATCTTTGATTCTAAGCTCGGCAAATATCTCCAGCAATTCCAGAACATCCGTCTGATACATCAGGGGAAAGCCGAATCTCAGCCAACCGGGCTTCGCTACTTTCTCCAGATCGTGACTCTTCTTGTAAATGTGGTGAATAAGAAAATACTCGACGAGCTGCCCGATTTTCTCATTCACAGATTTACTTCGCCTGTCGTCGGGAATCGCTGCCAGGGCCTTCAAAGCCTTTGCTACGCCCAAGTGGCATGAATGCCGCCCCCAGCATGCTTCATATCTCTCGTATACCTTTCCGGAAGGAGGCTCCCCAATGCCGTCATCGACCCGCTGAAAGGCACATATCCAGCCAATCGCCTTCTGAACTCTCTCATCCTCAAGGTAGCCGAGCCTTATGAGCGAGTAGACCATGTTTCCCGTAAGACAGGGGATTACTCCACTCGGAAGACCTGACCGTCTCTTTGCACTTCGAGAATACGAGAAGCCTCCTAGCTCTGTCTCTTGCGAATTGTCCAATATGAATTCACAGGCTTTCTTTACCCCAGGATCTTCTGGATCTGCCCTCATCTCTGCCAGAACGATAAGATTCCATACTGTGCCGCGATACTTATCTGTGTAGAACCTCTCTGGTTTTCCCCACGAGCCGTCATCGTTCTGGAGGTCGAGGAGGGCAGGAACAACACCATTCTTCATTATCGACTCTTTCGCCCTCACGACTTTTCCGTCTTCTTCTGATAGACCCATGAGATCTGTCAAGGTCAAGTATCTTATAGTAGGATTCTCCTCTTCAAGAAGCCAGCTTATTACATTTTCCTTCATAGCACCACCCCCAATACTATTATTGCTTATAAGCCGGTATTTGGAGCTTCTTGCGCGACCATTTGCACAAAGGGCGGGATAGTGACTTCAAATGTTCTCTTTATCGAAAGAATCAGACCGTTTTCCCTCTGACTAAACCTGCCTTTCTTGCCGACGGATTTGCTGGACAGCTATGGGTTCTCTCGTTTCTAAAGACAACATGATCGGCCAATGACTTGCTTACATCGACATATCGGGAACAGGAGAATTGAGTAGCCTACGAATCCAAGCGAAATGGGCCTGTCTATCAGATGGCATGAAGGCTTTAGATAGCCAATCTGGTATCATAATGATAGATAACTGTTAGAGGTGTGCTATGGAGATACGAAGAATTGACAGCTCGTACAAAGACAGAATCGTAGAAATACTTCTGATGTCGTTCGAATACTTCAAACCGGAAGAGAACGAGTTCTTCTTCTCAGATCCTTCCCTCTGGGAATACGTCTGGGGCGCATTCGACGAAGAGAAGTTAGTTGCTTCATACATAAGCTACAAGTACCTTGCAAGGATCCGATCAAAGATCTTTGAATGCAGATATGTTGATGCCGTTGCAACTCTTCCCGAATACCGCAACAAAGGTATAACAAAGGCGATCCTCCTGAAGGATATAGAGGAGGCTGTAGAAAATGGAGTCACTTTCATAATGCTCGATCCCTTCAAGCATGACTTTTACGTAAGGCTGGGATTCGGGCTTGGCTTCGAGAGCCTTGAGTTGACTTTCGATTATTCTCTTCTTTCAGATGAGATAAAAGACGACAGTCTCAAGCTAGTTTCTGGCAAGCTTCTAAACAATGAAGAGATGAAAACGCTAATTGAAGAGGCCCGGAAAATACTGTGGGAGACCTCTCGCTACACCGAGGCGCTGGAAATAGACGCTTGCAGCCAGGAGATATTCCACAAGAAGGAGTTGTTTGGAGCCGTAGCCATCGACGACAAAAACTCACCTCATGGAATGATGGTCTACAGCAAGAAGGAGAGAAAGATGCTTATAGAGAGCTTCTCCTTCATCGATCTTGCTGGATTTTACGCGCTCAAGAGGTTCATACTAAATCATAGGGACCAGATCGCAACTTTCGAAATGAGGACAATGCCGCCAGATTTTCCAATAGAACTCTTCTTCCATTCAAGATGGCAGGCTGGAAAAGAGCTCAAGATGATAGATGCCTCATCACGGATGGTAAGGATTCTCGACCCGCTTCCAGTCATTTCGAAGCTAATGGATAACTCCGTTCGCGGAAGTGTTGTTCTGAAGGTGAGAGACGAATTACTATCCAAAAATAACTGTAAAATCCTTGTAGGAGACGGCAAAGCAGAGATAACTGAAGCCACAGAGGATTTCCAGATAGCGATTTCGGACCTCGTTCCACTTTTGACAGGCAGACTTTCGGCCACCAGGCTTTGGAGACTTGGAAAGCTCTTGGCCGGCTCGTGGAAGAACATCCCCTGGGGAATCTCTGAAGTTCCGGAGAAGGTTAGGATTCTCGAATCGATCTTCCCCGAAATCATAACGCACAATGCTGTGTAAGACGCTTCCAGCTGATTGATTTGAAGAGGTGACCTGAATGAGAGGAAAGCCGGTAACAGTAGAAGAATACAGTGCTGATTGGCCTAGACTGTTCAATGAGGAAGCCGAGCGGATTTCTGCCTCACTAAATGAGCTACAGAAAACGATAGAACATATAGGAAGCACGGCCGTTCCGGGGCTTAGGGCAAAGCCGGTAATCGACATAATGATTGGCGTATCATTACTTGAGCAAGCCGACACCTGCGTGCCATTCATTGAAAGAACGGGCTATCTTTACAGACCCGAGCACGAGCATTCAATGCCTGAGAGAAGATACTTTGAAAGATCCGGCAGTGAGATTGACTACCACGTACATATGGTCGTTTTCGGGAGCAAGTTTTGGAGAGACCACATCTTCTTCAGGGACTATCTGCGCGAAAACCCAGAGGCCGCACAACAATACGCCGATCTCAAAAAAGAGCTTGCCGAGAAGTTCAGAGACAACAGAGGAGCTTACACAAGTGGTAAGGCTGAGTTCATTCAGGGGATTATGAAACGACAGAAAGATTGACGTCAGATCCCGCCTGCTTAATGGCATAGGATTGCGTTTTCCCGTCAAATACGAAGACCCGCCCTCGCTACTTGCTGATAAATCGTATGCCTCTTTTGGACTTGCCTCCACAACACTCATGTACGCTTCGCAAGAAACACCTGACAACTATTGTCACGAAAGACGACCAGTCTACCGGTCACTAATACGAGAATCTGCAGAGTATAGATGTCACTTTCCTGGATCTATTCACAAGAATAGTCAAAGGAAAACTCCAGGTACTCCCCTTATTCTTTCAAGAGCGGCTTCTTTGGCTTTCAATAACCCAGTTAACTTTACGCTAATGTTAAAAATGGAGTCTGTCCCCGAAAACAGAAAACAAAAAAACCCCCGAACAAATCGAGGGTTCTTGGTCGGGGCGACTGGACTTGAACCAGCGACCTTCTGCGCCCCATGCAGACACGCTTCCAACTGCGCTACGCCCCGTACTCGAAGATTCTATCACAGTTGGGATAACCTTTCAAGAGCAGAACGACGCCCCGAGCAGCTTTCAAACAATGAAAAGTTGCTCTGCGGGCTACTCCCTGACCTCGAATGTGAGGAAGTCGATCTCTATACCGTTGTTGTCCGAGTCATTCAATCTGAAGTCGTAGTATCCGGCATCCCATGGAGCGGTAAATACTATCAAACCGTCTGTCATGCCTCCGACGTAAGCATACTGAACGTCGTGCAGGTCGTTTTCGGACTCGCTTCCATGCGGAATATCCGAGGGAACGATTCCTATCCAAGCGTAAGAATCAAGTCCCGAAGTTCCGAAGAAATAGAGATTTATCTCTTCGCCAGGAACGAAAACGACTTTGTCGAGGCTCATGTATTTGGATTCCAAGGGAAACTCATCGTCCGCAACGTATACCAGACTCTCGATTTCATCGAGATAGAATTCGTAAATCGAACCGTCTTTCAGAGTGATTACCAATAGACCATTCGCAAATGCAGTGATCCATAGTGCCGCAATTACCAGAATAGCAAGCTTCTTTTTCATGCCGCACCTCCTCTATGATGATTCTCTCACAATTGCTCATTAGGACGGCCGTCCTTTCACGCCTCCCTCAAGAACCATTGCTTCACCAGAAACAGCTGGACAGTCTCAAAAACATGAGTCATACTAGTCATTTGTTTCCGGCTAAGCCATGAAACTGATCTCCCCTTGAGGAAGAGCAACTCAGATCGCAGATGCTATCATAACTCGGTCTTGTTCAAATGCTATAATATATGAGAGATGGATATAGGTAAGGAGGTAGTTTCGTGAAAATCGCTATTCCAACTATTGATAATAACGGTCTAAAATCAAGGATTTCAGAGCATTTCGGTCATTCTCCGTTCTTCGCATTCGTAACTGTTGAGAACAACGGGATTGTCTCTCACGAAATCGAAACAAACCCTTTCGAACAGCACGAGCCGGGTGAGATCCCGGGTTACGTGAAGAGCAAAGGCGCCGATGTGATCATTACGAGAGGCATGGGAGGCCGGGCAAGACAGTTCTTCGAGACGCTGGGCGTACATGCCATTACAGGTGCCAGCGGGACCATCGAAGAGCTAGTAAGAACCTACATTGAAGGCGAGCTTTCCAGTGTTGAATACGAGCCCGAAGACCGCGGAAAGTTCCACGATCATTAAGCGGAGCCTATTATGAGAAATATGAGGGGAAGACGGATGGGAATGGGCAGGTCATGGATCGAACTGTATCTGCTTCTTCTTATCGCCGAAAAACCTGCTCATGGTTATGAGCTTTCTTCCAGGATCAACGACTTCGAGATCCCAATCTTCGGTGTCGGTCAGATGGGAAGTCTTTACCGTGTGCTGGGCAGTCTAGAAGAGATGGGGCTTATAACCTCTGAATGGGACACAGAAGACACTGGCCCGGCAAAGAAGAACTACAAGATTACGACGGCCGGCCTCGAATACCTGAAGACATCGGAGCTCAAGATAAAGAGATTCAGGGAGAACGTCGACAAGTTTCTGGATAGACTGAACGATCTGAATAAAATATAAAGCCCTGCGATGCAGGGCTTTACTTTATGTAAGTAGCCGGATTGTCGAACAACTTGAACAGCCCTCCGGTATGAATAAAGACGACCCTCTTCCCGGCAAATCTTTCCTTTGAGATCTGAAGCATTCCCCTGAAGGCCTTGGCCGTATAAACTGGGTCGAGAAAGAAGGCTCGCTCCCTTGCTAGGCTCTTTATAAGCTCTGTATCCTCTTCCGAAGGCACGGCATAAGCGGGTCCCGAGAAGTCGTCGACTATCTCGATCTCTCCGTCGTCTATCGATACATCTATTCCGTACTCTTTCATCTCTCCAATAAGTCTCTTTGTCTTTTCCAGGAAGAGTGAGGAAGGATCCTTCGTGACGTTAATACCTATGACTTCGGTGTTGTAACCCAGCGTCCTGAGCCCTGCCAGAATTCCAGCATAGGTTCCGGCGCTGCCGACCGCCGTGAAGACTGCTTCAACATGATCGAGATTTATCTGGCCCGACAGTTCTTTGACGGCGTCCACATATCCCCTTGCGCCAAGCGCGTTTGAGCCGCCCTCGGGGATCAGGTAGACTTTGCTGCCCTTCTTCTCGTATTCTTCCTTCTTCGTGGCGAAGATCTCATCTATTCTCGAATACTCCTCCTTGGTCACGTAATGGATGTCGCTTCCCGCCATGGTGTCTAGAAGGACGTTTCCTTGAGGAATCTCCATCGGCCTTCCCCTTAGGAAGAGAACCGGCTGCATTCCAAGCGATCTCGCCGCCATCGCAGTCGCCCTGCAATGATTCGACTGAATGCCCCCGCAGGTGAATACCGTATCTGCTTTCTTTTCCAGAGCATCTTTTAGAAGATACTCGAGCTTTCTGATCTTGTTTCCGCTCGTGATAAAGCCAGTCAACTCATCATGCTTACAGAAAAGTTCAAACGGAAGGTCGAGGTGCTCCTCAATCCATTCAAGCCTGCTTACAGGCGTCACACAGTTAATGAACTTAAGTTTCAAGATATCACCCCCTACTCTTTCTTTCGTCTATATTAGAGACCATTTCGTTCAGCTTTTCAATTCGCTCCCATGATGGCGGATGCGAGTAATAAAGGGCAGCGTACATAGGATGCGGGCTGAGATTCGACAGATTCGACACCGAGAGGTTCTTAAGGGCTCCGATCATCGGTTGCGTATTACCGGTAATCTGCGCCGCATAACTGTCGGCCTCGAATTCCCACTTCCTGCTTATGAACGAGTCTATCCAGTCAAGAACCGTGAAGACCGAAGACAGGAAGATCCCCGCATAAAGCAGAATCGTGTATTTCTCCGAGATACCAAACATGCCGGTAACTGAGTCGCTTTCAACGATCAGCCATAGAATGAATACGGCGAAAACCGTAACCGCGTTAGATAATAACATCCCCTTGAGTATGTGTTTACGCTTGAAGTGACCGGCCTCATGGGCGAAGATCGCTTCTATCTCTTCAGAAGAATGCTTCTCGAGGAGGCTGTCGTAAAGGACTATCCTCTTTGCCCTTCCGATGCCCGTGAAAAAGGCATTTGTGTGGCCGGTTTTTCTCGATGCATCCATAACGAGGATCGATTTGACCGCGAAACCGGATTTCTCGGCAATCGCTCTAATCCTTTTCATAAGGTCCTCATCTTCAAGAGGCTTCAGCTTGTAGAAGAGGGGAAGAATGATTGTGGGGAAGATCAGCTGGGTGAGCAACTCAAATGCAATCACTCCAATAAGCAAGTAGACCCACCAGTACGTAAACGAGTCGATAGCGAGAAGCGCAAGATACATGAGCGGAATTCCGATTAGCGCAACCAGAAGCAGGACTTTCAGTTTATCTATAACAAAAGTCCTTGGTGTCGTCCGATTGAAGCCATATCTGTTCTCCAAAACGAATGTCGAGTAAATCGAAAATGGGAGAGAGATTGCGAAGGAAATTGCGGCGAGCAAAATGAAGAAGATGAGGCCGCGCATCGCAAAACCCTCAGCCAATTTCGCCGAAAGAGATTCGATTGCCCTGAATGCCCAGAAGATCCCTAAACTAAGTGCCAGAAGGTTTACGATAGAAGAGACCATAGCAATAGTTCCCTTGGCTCTCGTATATTTCACAGACTTTTCGATGAGATCATCGTTGAAGACGTCTCGCAAGTTATCTGGAAGTGAGACCTTAGAAAGCTTAGCATTTCTATGGTTGAGGGACAGCAAATAGAGTTCGAAGAAAGCGATTACATAGACAACGAGAAGAAAGATTGTCTCAAAGCTAGTCATCAACTTCTCTCTCTCTTAAATATTCTTCAACCTCGTCCTTGTCCAACTTTCGGATCTGCCCTTCAGCCACCGGTCTGAATTCCTCTGTTTCGTGAAGCGCTTCTCCCAGAGGGCATCTCTTCTCCGGGTTTTCGAGAAGAAAGTTCATCAGCCCGTCTTTATCCTTGAAAATCTTATAGAAGACCTTCGCTCCATCCGTGAGTTCGTAGATGCCGCAAGGTCCATTGAATAGCGCTTCGGCTGCCCGGAGGTAAAGCATTGCGTCATTGAAAGAACTGAAGGAGGATCGGGGACCGTGTCTTTCCCGTTCATCGTCCTCCATGCAAATTGCCCTGCCGCATGTGGAGCAGATATATTGAACATGGTTCGTCAGGCAATCTTCGGGGTTCTTAAGCGGCGTCGCCCTGTTGTCACTAGAGAAGCATTCGGGACATTTCAACTCACTCACCTCCAATATACTATTTTACGACATTGTGGCGATCTCTGTAACCCTCTGTTCCGGTGAATCTGTAATGAATTTTCCATTGACTCGTCCATTCAGTCAGATTTCGGAAACCGTAGTACAAGTAGCCCTTATACACCTGTAATGTTATTATTGTCTCTGGAGGCGATCAGGTGGTAGACATCTTTGCCGGGTGGTTTTCGGCCCTCGGACTCAGCGAGACTTTTGACTTGGTACTTGCCAACATAGTTGTTGGAATAATCATGATAGTCGTGGCCTTCTTATCCAAATACATCTTCGAAAAGGTCCTGATTAAACCCATTGAGCTTATTGTGAGAAAATCTGCATTCAAATGGGACGATTATCTGATAAAGCACAAGCTTCTCTACAAGATAGCACTGATGATACCTGCAATAGTCATCGCTCTCTTCGCTCGTGCATTCCCTGCGATAGAGAGCTTGATCTACACGCTAGTCACGACATACCTGATATTCATTGCGGCCGTCGTTATTGACGCCTTCCTTGACGTCTTCACAAGCGCCTACCAGTCTCTAGAAACCTCCAGAGATAAGCCGATAAAGAGCTATATGACCGTAGTCAAGATCATGATCTACATAGTGGCCGGAGTCATCGCGGTATCCGTGCTGACCGGAATCTCTCCATGGGGTATTCTGAGTGGGATCGGCGCAATGACAGCCGTTCTTCTGGTAGTGTTCAGAGATTCGCTACTGGGACTGGTGGCCAGCATTCAGATTTCGAAGAACAATCTCGTCAGCATAGGCGACTGGATAGAGGTTCCGAAATTTCAGGCCGACGGAGACGTTATAGACATTACACTTACGACGATCAGGATCCAGAACTGGGACAAGACAATAACCACAATTCCCTCCTACGCCTTAATCTCGGAATCCTTCAAGAACTGGAAGGGGATGTTTCAGGCCGGGGGAAGGCGGATCAAGAGATCGGTATTCATAGACAGCTCCTCGATTCGCTTTTTGGATGACGAGTTGTACGATAGACTCTACAGAATCGAGATTCTCAGGCCTTATCTCGAAAGCAGGAAGAAAGAGATAGAGGAATTCAACAGGAAGAACGAGATAGATGTGAGCGAACCGGTCAACGGCAGAAGGATGACGAATATCGGGACCTTCAGGGCATATCTGACCGCATATCTACGGAACCATCCCGGAACCAACAAAGACATGATAATCATGGTAAGACAGCTTCAAGCGGCAGATACCGGCCTCCCTCTTGAGATCTACTGTTTCAGCAAGGATACTTCCTGGGTAAACTATGAATCATTACAGTCTGACATCTTCGATCATATTTTTGCCTCCATGCCCCACTTCGGGCTAAGGCTCTTCCAGAACCCCTCGGGGAGAGACGTGAGGGCACTCGGCGATCTCTTCGTGAGCGGCAAGATTTCCGTTCCGCATCCTTCAAGCGGCGGCTCCTCCGCAATCAACAATTACGAGGATGGACCGCTTGATCATCAGCAGTAGCTGGTCCGGCAATCTTCTTACTCCGAGGAAAAGCTCTTCTCTATATTCCCCAGCAGCGAATCGGCCGAAAAGGCAAGAAGGGCGGCAGGAATGGCTCCTTCCAGTATGAAGGCGGGATTCTCCGACACAAGCCCCGCCGTTATGGGCGATCCAAGTCCGCCGGCTCCTATAGTGGCTCCGACGGTCGCCGTCCCGATATTTATAACAACAGATATCCGTATTCCCGACATAATAACCTTTAGCGCTAGAGGAAGCTCGATCTTGAAGAGCACCTGCCAGGAAGACATACCCATACCGTAAGCCGCTTCGCGAACTTCGGAGGGGATATTCTCTATGCCGGTTATCGTGTTCCTTAGGATAGGCAGAAGTCCATATAGGAGCAGAGCGGCAACCGTGGGCTTGAACCCGAATCCAAGAAGAGGAACAGCAAGGGCAAGCACCGCAACCGGCGGAAAGGTCTGTCCAAGAGAGCTGAGATTGGAGACAAGTGGCAGATACTGCCTTCCTAGCGGCCTCGTAACCAGAACGCCGATCGAAATACCTACTACAGTTGCAAGTCCGCTCGAGACAATCACCATCCACAGATGTTCGCCAACCAGTTCCAGCAGGGTACCTCTGGGGTGAAGAACCTCCCTCTCTTCCGGAAAGAGCCATCTTAAAAAGCTCTCCCAGAGAGCCATGTTGGATATTAGCAGAATGAATGCCAAAAGGAATATCCCGAGGATTATCCAGGATATGACTCTACTCTTCTTCTCTGTCACTCTTGGTCAACTCCTGAATTTTCGATAGACTTATCTGGCCTAGAAAACGGCCCGATCTCTCAACGACCGGCAGAGCCATAGTTCCGCTTTCAAGCATTCTCGAGAGCGCTTCCTTCACTGTGCTGTCGGGGCTCAAGATCTCTTCCTCCAGCATCTCAGTCAGAGCTTCTCTGAGCGGAAGCTCTCTGCTGGAATGAGAAACATCTACCCATCCGATGAGTTTCTTACTATCGTCCAGCGCCCAGACGAATTCCTCTTTTGCAACACCCAGCTGCTCCCAGCCGCCGTTAATGTCTATCGTTTCGCTTTTCTCTATGTACTCAAGAACGGGAATTCTCGAGAGCCTCTTCAGAGCCCTGTCGGAGCCCATGAAATCATGAACGAACTTCTCTACCGGCCTTGCGAGAATCTCTTCGGGCGTGTCGAACTGGAGAATTCTTCCCCCTTTCATAACGGCAATTTTATCTGCCAGTCTTATCGCCTCATCTATATCGTGAGTCACGAAGACAATTGTTTTGTGCAGTTCCTCCTGAATTCTGGCAAATTCATCCTGAAGCCTGACTCTCGTAAGAGGGTCGACTGCCCCGAAAGGTTCGTCCATGAGAATTATCGGCGGATCGGCGGCAAGGGCTCTCGCAACTCCCACCCTCTGGGCTTCGCCGCCCGACAACTCTTTGGGAAGCTTATTTGCGTAGGACTTCGGCTCCAGTCCGACCAGCTGCAGCAGTTCGTCAACCCGAACGTCGATCTTCGATCTCTCCCACTTCAGCAGTTTGGGCACGGTGGCGATGTTGTCCTTAACCGACATGTGGGGAAAGAGTCCCACATTCTGGATGACGTAGCCTATTCCTCTCCTGAGCTGCCTGATATCCATCTCAGTTACATCGCTGCCGTCTATGAGAATCCTTCCGGCAGTAGGTCTGATTATACGGTTTATCATCTTGAGTGTCGTTGTCTTCCCGCATCCAGACGGCCCGATAAGAACGGTAAGCTCTCTCGAAGGAATCTCGAACGTAATATCCTTTACGGCTACGGTCTCTTCATCGTATTCCTTTGTAACCTTCTCGAATCTAATCATCGGCTCCCTCCGAAACAAGCCCTCTGGGCGTCAGAATAGCTATCAGCAACTGCATAAGAGAATCGACTATCAGCGCTAGAGCCACGATCGGCAACGCGCCTAGCAGTACTAGATCCATTGCGGCCTGACCAAGCCCCTGAAAGACGAAAACGCCAAGTCCCCCCGCTCCGATGAGAGCGGCCATCGTAGTGTTGCCCACCGCCTGAACGGCCGCCGTTCTCACGCCTGCCAGAACTACCGGAAGCGAGATCGGAATCTCGACCTTCCCGAGAACCTGAAATCTGCTCATTCCCATGGCCCTTGCAGCCTCAACCGTATCGACCGAAATCACCTTCAAACTCGAATAAGTATTCCTGACTATAGGGAGCAAAGAATAAAGAATCAAAGCTATCATGGCCGGAGCCCAACCCACACCGGTTATTCCTATCTCCCTCAGAAACGGCAGACTGCGAGAAAGATACGAAAGGGGAGCGATCAGCAGCCCAAAGAGGGCTATGCTGGGAATCGTCTGAATGAAATTCACCACACCGAAAACCGGCTTCTCTATCTTGGGAGACCTGTTAGCCACTATTCCAAGAGGCACTCCGATTATCACTCCGGAGACTACGGCTCCACCGGCTATCATCAGATGCCTCACCGTCTCCTCGAGAAATCTATCGCTCCTGTTTGCATACTCCTTCATGATCGCAAGCTCCTTGAGATGACCGGAGCCAAGCATTATGAGAAAGGAGGTAACAGGAATCAACACAAGAAACGCGGAGAGTACCTTTCTATCTTTAAGCCTTCTTCTGGCGGCGAACACGACTATGTAGCCGGCCAGAAGCAGAAGCCAAAGTCCTGTATAGGGCGAGACTCTGGCGAACGGACCTGTTGCCGAAGCGATGGAGAGTGCATGGCTCCCGGCAAGGAAAAAACCGAAAACAGGTACAAGCCCTGCCACAATGCCCATAAGAAAAGCGTATTTGCTGTAAGAAAGAAAGAAGATGGCAACCGAGGCGGCTGCAAGAGATACCAGCCCGACTATCGAGAAGCTTCCCAGGCTTACCGGCAGGGCTTCGGAAATCCTTGTCTCCTTAACCGAAAGAAAGCCCGGAATTACGAGCGAAAACAACATGATGGCCATTCCCAGAATGGCCATCACATCTCTTCGTCTGCTAATAAACTTCATGGATCCTAATCAATCAAGGACTTCGATCTCAGGAACTGCTCAGCAACATAACCCGCATCCAGACCTTCGATAGCTATCGAAGCGTTGAGAGACTGCAAACTCTCTAGGTCCAGTGATTCAAAGACGGGCTTAAGGAGTCCTTCGATCTCGGGATACATTTTGTAGACCTCTTTTCTCATTATGGGAGCGGGTTCGTAGACGGGCTGTACGCCTTTGGTGTCCTCAAGAACGACAAGTCTGAGGGCCGAGAGCGCCCCGTCCGTACCGTATGCCATAGCGAGATTGACTCCGTCTATATTCTGCGCGGCAGCCCTGATCGTCTGAGCGGTGTTTCCGCCGGAGAAGGCAAGAAGCTGATCGTTGGAAAGCTCAAAACCATATGCCTCCTGGAAGGCGGGCATCGCATCGGGCCTCGTCAGGAACTCTTCGGAAGCGGCCAGCTTGATGAAGCCCCCGCCGTTCACGTATGTCGCAAGGTCTTCTAGTGTCTTGATTCCCTCGCTGTCGGAAAGATCCTTTCTGATCGCCAGAGCCCAGGTATTGTTCGCAGGAGCTGGAGTAAGCCAGACGAGACCGTTACTTTCCAGATCCAGGGCCTTCACAGTCTCGTATCCCGACTTCGCGTTCTTCCATACCATGGGATCTGTGTTATCAAAGAAGAAGCCTCCGTTTCCGGTGTACTCGGGGTAGATATCGATCTCACCAGCGATGATCGCCTTTCTGATGACACTCGTCGTGCCGAATTCTGTCTTGTCATTCACCTCGAAACCGTTCTTTTCCAGGATGATGACAATCATCTGACCGAGCAGAGCTCCTTCTGTATCAATCTTCGATGCCACCGTAATCGGCCCCTTCAGTGCCAAACCAATTACAGTTATCAATAATAGCGCTATTAGCATTATTCTCTTCACAACAACCAACCTCCATAGTTTGTATTGCCGATAATTATACTCAATTTAATTGTACACTATCACCGAAAATTTTCAATGCATTGCTACCTCTGTAGATTCGTCTGACTTTTGTAGAGAGCTAAGACGCATTCGCGGAATCTCCTGTTTCCTCATTTTAGAAAAGCTCAAGAAAGAACCCCGGCGAGTATTCGCCTTGCCGCTCAGCCATCCAGCGTCATGAAGAGATTGTTCAGCGATTCCACTAGCGTCGGGTGAGCGAAGACGCCGTCTCTCAGCGAAGTGTAAGGAAGACCGCCCATCATTGCTATCTGAATTGCAGACATGATTTCTCCTCCCTCGACACCCAGAATCGCGGCTCCAATAATCTGATCTGTTTTCGAATCGACAAGAGCCTTCATCACTCCCCTGGTCTCGTCCGTTTCTATCGCCCGCGCCACCCTATCAAAAGGCAGCTTTGCCACACGAAAGTCACGTCCCTGACTCGATGCTTCTTTCTCGGAGAGACCGATTCTTCCAAGCTGGGGATCTATGAATACGACATACGGGACAAACCTCTCTTCTATCGTCGAGCTTCCTCCGTTCAAGAGGTTCTGCTTCAATACTCTGAAGTCGTCGTAGGAAATATGTGTGAAGGCCGGTCCGCCTTTTACATCTCCTATCGCAAAGACGCCCTTCGACGTGGTCTCAAGCCTTCTGTCAACCCTTACGAATCCCCTCCCGTCAACCTGAATCCCGGTCTTCTCGAGATTCAAGTCGGGAGTATTGGGCAACCTGCCGGTCGCGAGCAGCAGATGGCTTCCCTCTAGCGTTGTTTCCTTCTCAGAGGATTCCACTGTCAGGCTGATCCTGTTGCCCCCGGCGCTCCTTATTTGGAGCGGTTCGCTGTCTAGAAGGACATCTATGCCTTCGTCCTTCATGATTTCCAAAACCATGTCGGCGATGTCTTCATCTTCGCGAGAGAGCAGCTGTTTATCCCTTTGAATGATGGTTACTTCACTTCCAAAACGTCTGAACATCTGCCCGAACTCGAGACCTACGTAGCCGCCGCCAACGATTATCAGGTGTTCCGGAAGCTCATCGAGCTCCATTATTGAAGTCGAGTCATAAGCCACTGAATTATCCAGACCTCTAATCTCAGGTCTCGCAGGGCTCGTTCCGGTGTTTATCACTATGATGTCTGCTTCCAGGAACTCCGTTCGCCCGTCTTGAAGGCTGACTTCGAGCTGTCTTTCCCTGACGAAACGAGCGCTGCCTTCTATCAGCGATAAGTTTGGAGAATCCGCAATCCTTTTTTTGCTACCTTCTCTGAAGCTCTCGACAACCTGTCTTTTCCGCTGGACAACTCTTTCTAGATCGAGCGAGAACTCCCCGGCGTGAACTCCGAAATCTCCTGAGCGTCGGACCAGATGCGCTATTCTTGCGCTGGCTATCATGGTCTTTGTCGGGGTGCAGCCTTCGTTGACGCAAGTGCCTCCAACTGCCTTTCTCTCGATAAGGGCTACCTTCCATCCTGCCTCTGCAAGCGAAAGCGACAGAGGAGTGCCCCCCTGCCCGGAACCGATAACTATCGCATCAAACTTTCTTCTGCCATCCTTCATTTCATCACCATCCCGTTGTCCAACCCTGGTCATCTCAAGCTTCTCAATCAATTGTCGTATTCTATATGGAAAGCAAAGAGGTGCGGTTCCGCTTCTCTGCTTCAGTGAGATCAATGTACGAAAGATCTAGGAGAGAAAACAGACGTGTTCTGATTGTTCAACTGAAGCAACGAGCGGACGACAGTACGTCCAAAAACCAAGACTGTGACCGTTTTATTGAGAAAGGGAATACCCAGAGCACTTACAAGTATAGCATCGGGCAAATCAAAACAACTGATGGGGAGAGTCTGGAACCGAAGTTGCTGGACCATTCGAAGCCAGCATCATGTTTCGCCTTTCTCTACAACCCCGTCGATGGTGGAGGATGCCTCAACCCACTCCTAGTATAATTGTAAGATCCAATATAGGTCGGTGGTGAATGAAATGGACAGATACGATGAGCGCGACACGATATTTGCCCGGATGAACTACGAAGTCGACTCACCGGAGTACTGTGACTACTACTCCAGGCATCCCGAGTTGAAAGAGGTCGATGACGAACTGCGCAGCAAACCGGATCTGTGCGACGCAAGCTCCCTCTCTTATGATCCGATTGAAGCTTCAGAAATCCGTTCGAATTTCTCCCTTATAGAAGACCTTCGGCCTCTATGCGAGGGCAAGCCATCATCCGGCAAACTCCATGTTGAACCATCGGACATTACGGATCAAATTAAGCTTATGGCCCTCGACTATGGGGCAGATCTCGTGGGTGTGGCAAAGATGAAACCGGAGTTTTATTATAGCCACAGGGGCAGGCATCGAGAGCACTACGGAGATGAAATAGGCGATCTGCTTACATACGGAATCGTTTTCGCGGTTGAGATAAAGAAAGAAATGATCGACACCGCGCCAGCGATGACGGCAATGGTCGAGAGTTCCAGAACCTACCTGAAGGCTGCAACGATAGGACTGAGTCTATCCTATTTCATTCGCAGTCTTGGATACTCGGCCAGAAACCATATGGACGGCAATTATCTCTCAGTTCTCCCCCTGGTGGCGTCAGCCGCAGGAATTGGAGTCTTCGGGAGACACGGCCTTCTCATCTCTGACAGGTTCGGCCCGAGAATAAAACTCGGACTGGTAACTACGGATATGCCTTTGACCGGCAGCCGATCAGTAAATGTCGACCTTGAAAGATTCTGCAGCAATTGCGGGGCTTGCTCCAGAGAGTGCCCTGCCTCTGCAATATCCGGCAATGGACAGGAGATCGTCAACGGCACCAGTAGATGGAGAATCGATCATGAGCTCTGTTACTCGTATTGGAGATCGAACGGAACCGACTGTGGTATCTGCATGAAGGTTTGTCCTTTTTCGAGAGGGATCGGCTTTTCCCAGTTCATGAAATGACATGACAAAGCGCTGCGACTTCGAAATTCTCGACAGCATAATCTCCCCGGCCTGGGTCGAGAAGAGCACTTGGCTTAGTCAAATTTGGCTTTTCGAGGGATCTATGCAACAATAAATATATAAGACTATAGGAGGGATAACCATGAACGAAGTAATTAACACAATCATCGAGTGGGCCATCAGAATAGGGATCAGCATTGCTATCCTACTGGTGGCGAAGTGGCTTGCGGGTCTCTTCTACAAAGCATTCATAAAATTCGCGGAGAAGACATCCGTTGTCTCCACACAATATCAGAAGACCATGAGAACGCTTTTCAATCTGGCGTTCTATGCTCTGGCAGCCTTCATAATCATCTCGGTCCTCTTCAAGAATCTGGCCCCCGTACTTGCCGGGCTTGGCGTATCCGGTATCATAGTAGGTCTTGCAGTAAAGGAACCACTTGAGAATTTCATCTGCGGAATTCTAATTATGCTTAACAAACTCGTCTATGAAGGAGAGGCCGTCGATATCGGCGGAACCTCAGGCGGAGTTCAGGAGATAAAACTGAATCACGTACTGATCAAGACATGGGACGGCAAGCTCGTTACCATACCGAGCAGAAACGTCTGGGCCGCAACGATAATTCACTTCTGGCCCGAAAACATAAGAAGAAACGATCTCACGGTAGGCGTTTCGTATTCGAGCGACCTGAACAAAGTTATGAAGATACTCGAGGAGTCTGTCAACTCTTATGAAAAGCTATATGTAGACGACAATCATAAGCCCATGATCCAGTTCACAGGTTATGGCGCGTCTTCCATAGACTTCGTCGTAAGGTTCTGGGTCGAGAAATCCAATTTCATAAACTCCAGCACAGAACTTGCGAAGATCATAAAATCGAAGTTCGATGAAAACGGCATAGAAATTCCGTTCAACCAGCTGGACCTGCATATTGTCGACGGCCCCAAAGAGGGTATAAAGCTGGCCGGAAAAGAGAGCTGATGACCGGGGTTGGTGGCTGCGGAGGGTTCTTGGTAGGAAAGAGCGGAATAAGACGCAAGGCTGCCTTCGGCAGGAAGTGAGGCTCGCTAACGCGAGGAAGTGATGCCACCTTCGGTGGGACGCATTGCACTGAAAAGCATCAGTGGACGCAATGCCCGCTTTGCGGGGATGAAAACTCTTGGAGAGCAAAGGAAGCCATTTCGCCGTTGAACGGTTCTCCGTTCTCCGAAGCCAATGACAGATGCAAGTTCCAAGATGCAAGTTGCAAGAAAAAGCAAAAGGCCGTGGTCGGAGATCGGGGGTTGGTCAGGAGCAAAGGATAAGAGCTCGACTAGTCCTCAAGCAGAAAATTACGTCCTCGAATCAGAACGAACCTATTCTGTCAGCTGAAGCGCTCCTGTTAAGGATCAAGGCTTATGAGAGAACGTGGTTGGGGGTGGCAGGTAGCGGGTTCGTAAGTGCAAAAGAAACTGGATGACCGTTGAACGGTTCTCCGTTCTTCGAAAAAAACCTGTCATTCGTTCCAGAGCGAGGATCTGTTCTTCGTTCTTGGTCAAACCATTATTCAGAGAGTAGGATAAGGGAAAAGCAAAGAGGACAGGCAAGGTTCTGGGATCAGGAAAAGCTCTTTAATCGCCTCTCGAGCGCTCTTCATTACTCATAAGTTAGGGAGCTAAATAGAAATCATATTATGCTTCTTCTCCATTGGTAGTATATGCTGTATTTGGCCCCTGATGATCTTGATCTTAAGTCCTCCCTTGAGGGAGGAGGGCCACGAAGTGGCGGAGGGTGTTGGTCTTTGAGGACTGGAAAAAACGCTGCCCTGAAATAATCCCAAGAGAACGGTTGTTGGATCCTGGCAAGAACATATAGCACAGATAGACCAATCACGTGAAGAGTGAATGCATCCGATTAAGTTCGATCCGGTGGATCGATGTGAGACGCGTTTCAAACTCTACTCCTCTTGGACAATTCGTATCCCATAAGAGCATCTGTTTCTAATAGCAAGAGTACGATTGCCAAGTCTTCTTTTCATTTGTCGAAGCGAAGATCTCGTCGAGACTTTTCCTCGGTTTCTCTCTTGCTGAAATGATCTAGGGGATTAAATGTAAGAGATGCTCATTTGATGCTTAGATTGAAGGGATTTACACTCTTACTCAATACTGAGCGGAAAAGCCGTCCATTTGTCACAAAAGTCAAGCTTATCTGAGGAAATAAGTCTATAATAGATATGTAACTATATTTTTAATTCAATTATTATGAAGTTAACAACATGACAGTTAGGTGAAGTAAGTATTTTATCGGAAATCGTTTGGGGCAATGTATGTGGAGTTCGTAGAGTAATGTTTGCCGTTCTGTATGTACCGGGGAGCGGTAGATAACGAAGGAGTTTCTATGAGGCAATTTCCCGATCTTGTTAATTATATAGTGGATATGGTATTCGTTTCCGATATGGAAGCCAGAATAGTCTACGTAAACGATGCCGTTATAAACAAGCACGGTTTCTCCAGAGAGGAGCTGCTCGGTAAGTCCTTGTCGACCATTGAAACAAAGATTACAGAAGCATCGTTCAGAGAATTCTGGTCTAAAGCCGCCGTTGGTACTTCTAGAACGATCATCGGCCAGCACTACTACAGAGACTGTGATCCTGTTCCCGTCGAGATACACTCTGTCTTGATTGAAGATGGCGGGGAGAGACTGGTCGTAAGCACTGTCAGAGATATAACACAGCGAAAAAGAGATGAAAAGCTTCTTGAAGAGAAGAATCTTCAGCTTCAGGCTCTCGTTAATGCTCCAACCGAATCGCTGTTTCAGATAGATCTTTCTGGAAATGTCATAACTGCCAATCAGACCCTCTCCAAGAGGCTTGGTACTGATCTGGAGACGCTGATCGGCAAGAACCTGTATGATTTCATCCCGCAAGAACTCGCCGAAGTTAGAAAGATCCATATCGAAGAGGTTCTGAAAACAGGAAACCAGAAGACAATGGAAGACCGTCGAGATGGAATTGTACTTAGAACAACCATATACCCGGTATTCGGAAGGAACGGGCAGGTTGAAAGTCTTGTTCTCTTTTCAGAAGATATAACTGGAAGAAAAAATGCTGAAGAGAGATTGAAGGATAGCGAGAGAAGAGCAAGCAGGAAACTCGAGGCGATTCTCGATCCCGAAGGCGAAATTGAGAATATGGAACTCGAGTATCTACTGGATGTCGAGACTATTCAGTCAATCATGAACGACTTCTACAAACTGACCAATATCGGAGTAGCGATCGTCGATACTCACGGAAATGTCCTCGTCGAGACCGGTTGGCAGGAAATATGCACAAAGTATCACCGCGTGAATCCTGAGACTCTCAGGAACTGTCTTTACAGTGATATAGAGCTTTCGAAGGGCGCAGAGCCGGGAGCGTTCAAGCTCTACAAATGTGCCAACAATATGTGGGATATGAGTACCCCAATAATCGTGGGCAATACCCATCTGGGGAATCTCTTTCTGGGACAGTTCTTCATGGAAGATGAGAGCGTGGATTACGATGTCTTCAGGAAACAGGCGAGAAGATACGGCTTTAACGAAAAAGAGTATATTGAGGCTCTGGACAAAGTGCCCAGGTGGAATCGCGATACAGTCATGACCGTAATGACCTTCTACTCAAAGTTTGCACAAAGGCTCTCGAGACTGAGTTTTTCGAATATGAAGCTAGCCAAGGCTCTCTCCGAAAGAGACGGGTTTCTTCAAACGGTAGAAGAAAAGGAGAGCAGGTTCAGAAGATATCTTGAGAGTGCTCCGGACGGAATATTCGTCGCAGATGAAAGAGGCAACTATACAGATGTTAACGAAGCGTCCTGTCTAATCACCGGCTATTCAAGAGAAGAGCTGCTGAAAATGAACTTGAAACAGTTGGCGGCTCCCGAGAGTCTTCTGGAGGTTGAAAACCATTTCATGAGGACAGTCGAAGCCGGCTTGGCAGAAGGCATTACTGCCTTCGTTAAGAAGACAGGTGAGAAGAGATACTGGAATGTCAGGGCCGTAAGGCTCGACGATTCGAGCTTCATCGGGTTCACCAGAGACGTAACCGATCTCGTCATAAACCAGGAGGCCCTGAAGAAGTCCGAAGAAGAGAAATCACTCATACTTAACACAACTAAGGAAATGATAGTCTATTACGACACCGATCTTAACATAATCTGGGCAAACAAGGCTATGGCAGAGCATTTTGGAACAAGCATAGAAAAGCTTGTCGGCATGAACTGTGTCGATGTTTGGCAACGTGGCAAGAAGTGCGATAACTGCATCCTCAGAAAGACACTGGACACAGCCTCTGAGAGAGTTGGAGAAATAATTACCAAGTTCGGCACAACATGGTACATAAGGGCTTATCCGGTTAGGGATGCTGACGGGGAGATTACCGGCGTTGTTGAACTGAGCGAAGACATAACTGAAAGAAAACAGATATCTAAGAAACTAGAGGCAGCTTTCGAAGCTCTTGTTCGTGCCGCTTCGGACATTGTTAGCGCCAAGGATCCTTACACGGCCGGCCATCAGAAAAATGTGAGCGATCTGGCCGTGGCGATTGGAAAGAAAATGGGTCTAGATAATGAGACTTGCAACTGTCTTAAAGTTGCCGGTCTACTTCACGATATAGGAAAGATTTCAGTTCCTACGGAGATTCTGTCTAAACCGGGAAAGCTGACTGATATTGAGTTCAGACTAGTAAGGGAGCATTCGAAGAATGGCTATAATATACTCAAGGATATAGATCTTCCCTGGCCCATTGCCGATATAGTGTTACAGCACCACGAAAGACTCGATGGATCTGGTTATCCAGGAAGTTTGAAAGACGATCAAATAAGGCTAGAATCAAGAATAATAGCCGTTGCCGATGTCGTTGAGGCTATAACCTCCCACAGACCCTACAGGGCGGCCCTGGGAATTGAGATCGCCCTAGACGAGATAAAGGAGAATTCGGGTAAACTGTACGATCCGTCAGTTGTAGAAGCCTGTGTAGAACTTATCGAAGAAGGCTATACTTTTCAGAATTCCTAGGAAGGCTTTTTCTGCGACATTTGGGTTTTGCTTAAGCTTCCAGTCTACTTTTATCCAATCTGTTCTTCTATTTGTCCAATATCCTTGCGGGGTAAATATGGCTCTGTCCGAGGACGGTGGACCGTTGACGGTCAACGTGATTTTTCATCAGCGCAAGCGGTTCTTAGATGCGAGATCCCGTGCAGGAACATCACGGAATGACAAAGTGAGTGGATTTAGGGGCAGGCTCTATGGGATGACCGAAGAGGCGCCCATCAGGTAAGGCTTACAGGATAACAGTCCTTCGCGTCACTGAAATGCTCCTGTTCAGGATCTGGTCTTTCGAGAAACCGTGGTCGGGGGTGGCAGATAGCGGGTTCGTAAGTGCAAAAGAAACTGGTTGACCGTTGAGCGGTTCTCCGTTCTTCGAAAAAAACCTGTTATTCGTTCCAGAGCGAGGATCTGTTCTTCGTTCTTGGTCAAACCATTATTCTGAGAGTAGGATAAGGGAAAAGCAAGGATGGTAGGCAAGGATCCGGGATCTCGAAAAGCCCTTAAGAGCTCTTTAATCCCCGCTCGAGCGCTCTTCATTACCCATAAGTTAGGGAGCTAAATAGAAATCATATTATGCTTCTTCTCCATTGATAGTATATGCTGTATTTGGCTCCTAATGATCTTGATCTTAAGTCCTCCCTTGAGGGAGGAGGGCCACGAAGTGGCGGAGGGTGTTGGTCTTTGAGGACTGGAAAGGCCGCTGCCCTGAAATAATCCTATAAGAACAGTTGTTCGATGTTCGT
>Ga0209164_1001089_pt1 | contig 40339 bp, 32 predicted proteins | sample MTBNYHSulfiMetaG_FD_187458 | JGI IMG/M metagenome (GOLD analysis project Ga0209164, IMG submission 187458) | Enrichment culture microbial communities from rom New York Harbor, USA that are MTBE-degrading - MTBE-NYH (New York Harbor Sulfidogenic)... | ecosystem: Environmental > Aquatic > Marine >... | reverse complement strand
TCCTCATTCCTTTGACGGGTCGCAACTTCTCAATAAGTTCGGGTACGCACAATACTACTATGCTTAAGATTAATTGAAATAGCTGAATATTACCTGTTGGAGTTTAGGCATAAGCCTTTTATAAAATCCTGGTAAAGTGTCTTCGATTCTATCAGTCCCTGCCGCTTCCTGGCCTCAAGAACACCACTTAAGCCACCCATGCCAGTCTCTGACAAACTTGAGAAGGAACTCCTATATCCTTCTCAATATCCATCTCATTTACGCAATAAAGTCGCCAAGCGATTTCATTTAGAAATCCATAAAATCTTCATCATCCATGGGAATTACCTGGTCGGGTTTTACTTCCTTTCTTCCGTGACCACGCACGCCGGCCTTCTCCCATTTTTCAGGCTTCGGAAGGGGGTGAACCATCTTATGGGCTCTAAGCGCACGTCTCGTGTCCGCCACCCGTGTCCGCCCTTGAGTCCCGTTTGCACTTTTTCCGCCCACCAGGGCCAACAGCTCGTCCACCATGACCTTCATCTCCTCGGCCTGGGCGTTCATCTCCTCGGAAGCGCTGGCGGATTCCTCGGCATTTGCCGCATTCTGCTGTACCACCTTGTCCATCTCAGCCACGGCTTGGTTGACCTGATTGATCCCCTGTGCCTGTTCTCTGGAGGCGGCAGCAATTTCCGCCACCAGTTCGCCCACCTTGGCCGCGCTTTCGGCCATTTCGCCGAATGCCTCGTTGGTCCTGGTCACCAGTTCGGAGCCGTCCTTCACCTTCATGACGGTGCCCTCGATCAGATTGGCCGTGTTCTTGGCCGCATCGGCCGCCCGCATGGCCAGGTTTCGCACCTCATCGGCCACCACGGCAAAGCCTGCGCCCGCCTCACCGGCACGGGCCGCCTCAACGGCCGCGTTGAGGGCCAGGAGATTGGTCTGGAACGCGATCTCGTCAATGGTCTTGATGATCTTGGAGGTCTCATCACTTGCCCGGGATATCTCCACCATGGAGGCGGTCAGTTCCGTCATGGATTCGTTGGCCCTGCCCACGATCTCGTTGGCGCCCTTCATGAGGGTATCGGCCTGCCCGGCGTTGTCCGCATTCTGCTTGGTCATGGAGGACATCTCCTCCAGGGAAGAGGACGTCTCTTCAATGGATGCCGCCTGCTCCGAGGAACCTTCGGCCAGGGACTGGCTGGCAGCCGATACTTGTCCTGAGGCCGAAGAGACCTGCCCGGCGCCCTCATTCATTTGTTTGGTGATGGCCTTGAGCACATTAACAATACCCCTGGCAATGAAAAAGGCGAGCAGGATGCCGATCACGATTGCCACTATCCCCATGACGGTCACGGTCCTCTTTATCCCCTGGGCTGATTTTAGCATGGCCTCGTCCGTCATGATATGACTTCTTGCCTCTTTTCGAATCTTCTGAAGGATTCGCTGAACGGTCTGCAGGGCCGGTATAGTCTGTGTGGCATATATCTCCTTGGCCTTCTCTGTGCCAGCCAACTCATGCCTCGCCTCTTCTTTCAAGTCCTCGAGCCGGACAAGGGTCTGGTGAAGGATAGGGAGGGTCTTTTCCTCGAACGTCTTTCGAGCCGCCTCCGGAGAAACCGCCAGGTTCTGCCGGATATCAGTGGCCGACTCATGCAGGTCCTTGTGGAGGGGAACCATCTCGTCCCATAGTTTCTTGAATTTCGAATTTCCATTCTCATATGCCTTCTTTGCTACTTCGCTGTGGAGCCATTTCCCCAGAGCGCACTTGGCCGGGTCTGTCTGGATTTCGAGCTTGTCGCTTCCCTTAAGAAAGGTGTCCCGGATCTCGGATGCCCACTTCAGGTGGTCAGCCTCCCGCTCCGCCAGCAAGACAGGTAACTCAGTGTTGGCCTGCTTGAAGACCCTGCCGATGTCAATGGCAGTCCTGTGGAGTTCATGGTGGGGTTCCTCGATCTCTTTCAAAAGAGGCGCCACGCCCGGCACAAGTCTCTCCGCTTCTTTCCGTTCTTCACCATACAGCCACCTGCCGAAACCGCACTCGTGGTCGTCTGTCTCGACCTGGAGAGTGGTCACCCTGTCGTCCGTCAAAAGGGCGTTGACCTTGCTCACCCAGTTGAGGTGATCAACCTCCTTCTGTGCCAGCATCCCATCCAGTTTGTTTCCGTTGATGACCAGTTGTGCATTGTTGACGATACCTCCCACACCCGTGTAGATCAGGACGCCCAATACGACAAGCAGTGCCAGGACTGCCCCGAACCCGAGTGCGATCCTCTTGCCAATGGTCAAGTTGCTTCTTATCATTGTTCTTCACTCCTTCCTCATTACTCTCCCCGGGGCTTGCAGTCTCTTTCTTGAAGTGACAGCATCGCCGCAGACGAGGGACATGGTTTCTTCTGTCATGACCATTCCCTCCGGGCAGTCCAATTCTAGGCCGAGGGGAGGGCGAAACGAGATTGAATCTCCACGTCAGAAGTTCTTGAAATCCGCATCGTTCATGGGAATGACCTCTTCAGGACTTACTTCAATACCACGGTAGAGTTGCAGTGTTGCCTTATGAGGCACAAGGTCACTTCTTTTTGGTCCCTTGGCCGGAGCCCCCACAGCCTTCCTCATTCCTGCCTTTCTCTCCGCTCTCCCGGCATGCCCCTCCACAAGGGAGACCAGCTCACTGACCATGCCCTTCATCTCCTCGGCCTGGGCATTCATCTCCTCGGAAGCGCTGGCGGATTCCTCGGCATTCGCCGCATTCTGCTGCACCACCTTGTCCATCTCAGCCACGGCCATGTTGACTTGGTCGATCCCCTGGGCCTGCTCATTGGAAGCTCCGGCAATCTCCGCCACTAACTCTCCCACTTTTCCGGCACTTTTGGCCACCTCGGAGAAAGCCTCATTGGTGCGGGTGACCAATTCCGATCCGTCCTTCACCTTCTTGACAGTGCCCTCGATCAGGCTTGCCGTGTTCTTGGCCGCATCTGCCGCCCTCATGGCCAGGTTCCGCACCTCGTCGGCAACCACCGCAAAACCGGCCCCGGCTTCCCCGGCCCTTGCCGCCTCTACGGCTGCGTTGAGGGCCAGGAGATTGGTCTGGAACGCGATCTCGTCAATGGTCTTGATGATCTTGGAGGTCTCCTCACTCGCCCTGGAGATCTCTTCCATGGAGCCGGTCAGTTTGGCCATGGAGTCATTGGCCCGACCCACCACCTGGCTGGCCTCTTTCATCAGGTTGTTGGCCTCTTTGGCATTGTCGGCGTTCTGCTTGGTCATGGAGGACATCTCTTCCAGGGAAGATGACGTCTCCTCGATGGAGGCCGCCTGCTCTGCGGCCCCCTCGGCAAGGGACTGGCTCGCGGAGGATACCTGTCCCGAGGCGGATGCCACCTGATCGGAACCCTCGTTCAGGCCCTCGATGATGCGGTTGACAGGCTTGGTTATGGAACGGGTAATCAGAAGGGCAACCCCAATGATCGCAATAATGCCGATGAGGGCAACGATGCCGATCAGCCATTTTAAGGTATGCACCGCGGCAAAGGCCTCGGCTTCGTCAATTTCAGCGAGCAGGACCCAGGCGGTGTCACCCATTTGCAGTGGGGCAAAGGCAGAGAGTACCGGATTGCCGTTATAGTCTGTGATGATCTTCTCTCCCGTCTTGCCTGCCAGGGCCTCCTGACTGGCCTCCGTGTCCACCTTTCCTTTTTCCGGATGCCTGAATGAAGCAATAACGCTGTGATGTTTCGAGTCGAGGAAGGAATCGGACCTCATGAGCTTATCGGATCCAACCAGGTACGTCTCACCGCTTTTGCCCATTCCGGCGCGTTCACCCATCATCGTGTTGAGGGTATCTATGGGGAACTGGAACATGGCCACGCCGATCTTTTCACTGCCGTCATAAACAGGAGAGGCAACAAAACCGGCGGGCGCTTCATAGGACGGAAAATACTGGGCGAAGTCGGTAACGATGACCGTATCTTTGTTTGCCGCCGCATTTGCCCTTCGAAATGCCTCCCCGAAATTGGTCTGTGCATAGGGGCCGTCAATAAGGGATGTGGAGTAGTCCAGTTCCTTGAAAACGGAATACACAATGTCACCCGTTTTCGAATCAACGAGAAATATGTCGTAGTAGCCGAACTTTTTAAGATAGCTCCTGATGATGGGATGGTACTTGCCGTGCAGTTCGCTGTAATTGGACTTATCAGGGGCCCTGTCAAGTTGATCTTTGGACCCCAATGAATGCTCATTGGCCTTTATATAGTAGTACTGGAGGGCAATGGAGTCATCATCCAGTTGCCTGAAACACCTTTCCACATCTGGCGAATTTCCGTCGTTCTGTTTCTTGAATTCCTGGCTGAAATCATTCTTGTAGTAAGTGAACAGTCTTTGTCGCATGGATTGCAGGTCTTCTGGGGTTATCCCGTTTTCTTCTTTGAAATCAGCGAAGGCCTGGTCAAACTGCCCCATTGCATCGATGACCATCCTGTCCTCGGAAAAGGTGACCATTTGATCCTTGACGGTCTTCAGATACCTTGCAACCTGGTTTTTCTTTACATCCCTTATGCTTTCGAGCTGGGCAAAGGCCTGCTTCTCAAGGGCACTGCTCGCCTTGAACAGGGAAATAGCCCCGATCACGGCAAAAGGGATTACACCTACGGCCAAAAAGGTAACCAAGAGTTTGGTTCCGAGTTTCATGTTCTTGAACATTTTTGATTTCCTCCTTCCTATCGTTCATGTTAAAGACCGCACCTGAGTATGGCCCGATATCCCGCACACCCATTTTCCGGCTGGAAATACAACAAGGTTTTTCGCCCCTTTTTAGCACCGATACCTGCCTTTTGATGGCTCTTTTGATCTTTGGGAACACGCCAAAAGCCCTCGTAATTCTTATCACCCACAAGGATGACCTTGCCCCTAAGATTGATCATCTTCTTTGCCTCGTTCTTCCCATGCTATTCTGGATTCCATGAGCTCAAGCATCTTTCCCAATACAGCAGCCACGTCTTCAAAGTCACTGTCCGCAAAGGTCACAAACCTGGGCCGCAGGGCATGGGCTGATGAAATGGTATCCTTATCCCTGTCGGGCATAATCAGGATGACGAGGATGTCGTAGAGTAAATCACGGATTGAAAGGAGCCCCGCCAGCTCCTCCCGGCTCAATGCCAGCAGGACGGCAATGCTCTGATTCATCGGGGGCATGCGAAGGCTGTTTGAAAGACTTGGAAGGGTGCTATATTCTTCAATGCGCTCCAGGGAAACTACCCTGTAGAGTTCTTTCCTGAGCCTGTCCGTGACGATGCTTCTCCGGTTACCATAGATGAGGACATGCATGGTTTTACTTTCTCCTCCCTCGGAAAGGGATATTCCCTTTCTCCCCTCTGCTCATCTCCTTAATCAAAAAACATGCCAGATTTGGAGGTCGGAGGAAATCACTTTTAATGTCGGATGGTTGCGTCTAATTAAGGTCCCGGGCGGGTCCCAGGATGGGGGTTCGTGCAGATTGAAGGACAGGATGTTTTTCCACAAAAAGGGGACAGGAATCCGCGAAGAAAAGACCGTGCTATTTCGAGGGCCAGCCGGATCGGGATATACCGTACTTTTTCAGAAGCGTGTAGAAGCGACTCCGGCCAAGGCCGGATATTTTGCAGGCCTCTTGCAGATCGCCCCTAGTGAATTCAACGAGATCCCGAAAATACCTTTGTTCGGCATCCGCAAGAACGGTTTCGCGGAATACATGATATTCAGGTATAGGATTGCGGGCAGAATCGACGGATTCGGCATCTGAATGTGGGCCTCTCTTTCCGGGGCCTGCCGATGATCGTGCCATGCGAATCCGCATGCGGGTGGGCAAATGCTGGGGAATCAGAATAGGTTCATGTCTTGCCATGTTTATGGATTCCTCCAACACGTTGATCAGTTCTCTCACGTTCCCTGGCCAGTTATAACCGCGAAGGGCCTCGAAAAAATCAGCCGAGAATCCCTTGATTTCTATCCCGTATTTGTTACAGATCTTCATGACATAGTGGACGGTCAGAACCCCAATGTCTTCAAGCCGTTCCCTTAGCGGAGGCAATTCAATAGAAATAGCGCGGAGGCGATAGAGAAAATCTTTCCTGAATCGGCCGGATCCCGCCATCTGCTCGATATCCCTGTTGGTCGCTGATATGAGCCTGAAATCGCTGCGCACTTCCTTCTTGCCGCCGACCGGCCGAAACCGCCGTTCCTGAAGTACCCTGAGAAATGCCTTTTGAGGCTCAATGCCGAGCTCCCCCACCTCATCAAGAAAAAGGGTGCCGCCGTCCGCCATCTTGATCAATCCCTCTTCGGAACGCAGCGCCCCCGTGAAAGCTCCTTTTTCATGCCCGAATAGAGAACTCTCTATCAGTGTGGCCGGAAGGGCCGCACAATCAACCACCACAAAGTCTTGGCCGGCCCGCCCGCTATTCTCGTGCAAGGCCCTTGCAAAGAGTTCTTTCCCTGTCCCGGTCTCGCCGGAGATAAGGACATTGCTCTCCGATGCAGCAGCCCTTGCCACAAGGTCGAAACATTGCCTCATCTTTGGACTGGTCCCAATGATGCCTTCCAGCTTCAGGGCAGCGGGTGCCTTATTGGCCTCCTTTTCTTTTCGATACTGGAGCACACGGTTGTAGGAGAGTGTAATGGCTTCTTTTGAAAGGGGTTTCCGGATATAATCCCACGCGCCGCTCCTGATGGCAAGCTCGGCACTGTCGGCATCCCCTTCCCCCGTAATGATAATGATGTCCGGCGATGAGGGTGCGTTCCTGATCTTTTGCATAGCATCGAGGCCATTTCCATCAGGTAGATTTATATCGAGGAATACGATGTCATAGTCTCCTGAAAAGACCTTGTCGAGCCCCTCTTTCAGTGTGAGCGCATACGCCCCTTCCTGTCCCACCCGTTCTGTCATGCGGACCAAAACGACACAAGTCCCCATGTCATCATCAATGATCAGGGTATTGGCCATTCGTCTCCTCTGTGTGGCTTATCCATTGTCGAGCGCGCTACGGATCTTTGTCGCCATCTCTTTCCTCACAATCGGCTTCCTTATATACCCCCGAATACCGATGGCCTCGGCCCCCTCTTCATTGATCAGTGCGCTGAACCCGCAGCAAAGGATAATCGGGATAGCCGGCTTGATTCTCAAGAGTTCCTTGGCCAGTTCGGCGCCAGTCAGGCCGGGCATGGTCTGGTCGGTAACGACCAAATCGAACTCGGATGGGTCGGATCGAAAGATCTCTAAGGCCTCTATGCTTGATGTCCGGGCAATCACGCTGTAACCAAGACGCTCCAGCATGGGTTTCAAAGCGTCAATCATAGACTTCTCGTCATCTACCAGAAGAATGCGTTCCGTGCCTCCGGGAAGCGAAACGCCACTTCGGATTGATGAAGGGGCCTCTCTCTCGACCGCAGGGAAATATACATGGAAAGCGCTCCCCTTTCCGGGCTCGCTTTGGACGGTCACCGTACCTCCAATGCTTGTTGCGATCCCGTGAACCACGGCAAGTCCCAGTCCCGTTCCCTCTCCCTTTTCCTTGGTCGTGAAATAGGGCTCAAAAATGTGCTCCATAATCTCAGGACTCATCCCTTGACCCGTGTCGACGACGGTGAGCCTGAGGTAGTGTCCGGGGTGCAACCCAAGGTTAATGGCGTCAGACACTGAATCAAGAGACTCATTGGCAAGGCCTACCTCCAGCACGCCACCCTTTTCCCGCATGGCATGGGCCGCGTTTGTGCAAAGATTCATGAGGATCTGATGGATCTGGGTTGGGTCCGCCGAGATAGACCGGGGGTCGGCGACGATGTCTGTTCGTATCTCGATGGTGGCAGGCAGACTGGCCCTGAGGAGCTTAAGAACCTCTTTAACAATGGGCCCGATTTTCAATAGCACCCGCTTGCTTTCTTTCTGCCGGCTGAAGGCCAGAATTTGCTGGACCAGGTCTCTGGCACGCTCACCCGCCTTCAACACCTGCTCCAGACTGAATCTTAAGGGGCTTCTCTCAGGAATATCATCCAAGGCCATTTCCGTATGGGCAATGATCGGTGTAAGAATATTGTTGAAATCATGGGCGATCCCGCCGGCCAGGGTGCCGAGGGCCTCCATCTTTTGGGCTTGCTGGAGTCGTTCTTCCAACTCCTCTCGTTCAGTGATATCTCTGAACGTGACCACTGCCCCGACCGGCCTCGCGTCTTCAAGAATCGGCGTGCTGGTGTACTCTACGGGAAACCCCTTTCCATCCTTTTTCCAAAATGCCTCCTTTGTCGCGCGGTGGATCGTTCCGTCCCTGTATGCCATGCAGATTGGACAATCTTTTTGAGGGTAGGGGGTCCCATCCGCCTTTCGGAAATGAATGAGATCATGGGAACGAGCGCCGATCAATTCCTGGGGATCGTATCCAAGCCACGCTGCGGCAACAGGGTTGATGAAAGTCACCTTTCCCTCTGAATCCAGGCCGAAAATGCCTTCCCCCGCAGACTCCAGCAACAGCCTGTTGCGCCTGTTCACGCGATCTAGCTCCTCTTCCGCGCGCTTGCGCTCGGTGATGTCCTGCAGGGCGCCATAAACTCTTAAAATTCCGCCCGCCCCGTCCCTGAGGACCCTTGCTCGTACCAGGGCATGACGCGCCTCACCATCTCGGCGAACGATCCGGTGCTCAACATCGAAAAGGGCTTCCCGTTCCCTGCCCACGCTATACTGCTCCACCAGTTTGTGAAACAACTTGATGTCTTCGGGGTGCATGAACCTCTTGGGGTACTCTTCGATCGCCATGCGATAGCCCCCTTCTTGCTCAGCAGTGGTGCCCAAAAAGGAATAAAAGGGATCATTAAAAATAAATGCGCGGGATGCCGGATCCATTTCCCAGTAGACGATATGGGCCAGCTCCATGGCCTCGGCCAACTGAAGCTGACTGTTCCGCAAGGCATCTTCGGCCTTCTTCCGTTCAGTGATGTCGCGGGCAACGTGTACGCTGCCGATCATCTTTCCTTGCGAATCGAACATCGGAGAGGTAGTGATAATGAAATCACCACCCAGACGTTTTTCGCTCGCCTCCACCATATGCTCTTTGCCATTCCTCAAGGATCGCGCATGAGGACAGAAAGGAGGAGGGCCCTCTGTCCCATGAACCGCCTGATAGCACAACTGCCCCGCGCATGCTTCCGGTGGTATAGCGAGCCGGTCAGCCATGGCCTTATTGACCTGTACGATCCTGAAATTGTTGTCCAGGATCGCAATCAGATCCGGTACCGCATCGAATGTCTGCGCCCACCTCCGGCTTGCCTGAAAGAGCCTTTCCTCGGATCTCCTGCGTTCGGTGATATCAATCAGTGTCCCTAATACTGCAGGGCACCCCCGGTACAAAGCATGGGAGCCGAATACCTCAAACAGGCGAATGTCGCCGTCTTTGCGACGTCCATGGAATTCATGGTGGTCTGACTCCATTTCACTGATTGTCCGAAGGCGTATGCTCTCCAACACGCGTTCCCTGTCATCTTCTGCGAGCAAATCCGCAGGGCCGATCCTGTCCATGATTTCATCGACTGTGTAACCGAATATTTCTGCAAAAGCCGGATTTGCGTAACGGAAGAGGCCATCCTGAATGATATACACACCGACCAGCGACTTTTCGGCAAGGGTCCGGAATCGTTCTTCGGATTCGCGGAGGACGGTCTCTACACGTTTGCGCTCCCTGCGGTTCTCTGCTTCAGCCAAGGCGCGGTTCACCGCCGGTACGAGACGCAAGAGTTTCTGCTTGAGCACATAATCCGTTGCCCCTTCGGTGAGCGCCTCAATAGCAGGGTCTTCGCCCAGGGTTCCGGAGACGAAAATATATGGAACATCGGGACACAGATCTTGCGCCAATCGCATTGCCGACAATCCGTCGTATCCCGGAAGGCGGTAGTCGGCGAGGATCACGTCATATCCGCCTCTGCGCAGCGCTTCACCGAACTCATCTCGACTCTGGACAACCTTAATCCGGCAAGCCATGTCCCCTGCCTCGAGGGTCGCCTTGACGAGTTCCGCGTCCGCCGCGTCATCCTCCAGATGCAGAATCTGTACCGGTTTGTCCATCTTGTTTCCTTCCTTTCCCTGATTAGGAATAGCGTACCTTACGTCACGGCTTCTTCACACTGCCGGGCGGCGGTTCATTGATGAGCGCCCAAAACACCCCTATTTTCCTCACGGCTTCGACGAATTCAGTGAAGCGAACCGGTTTCACCACATAGGCGCTGATTCCAAGTCTGTAACACTCCTCCAGATCTCTATCTTCGCGCGATGACGTGAGGATAACAACAGGGATAAGACGCATCCGCTCATCTGATTTGAGTCGCTTCAAGACCTGGATGCCGTCCATCCTGGGCATCTTGAGATCGAGCAGGATCACGACCGGATTCCCCTCGGGGCGCGAGGAGAATGTCTCCCGGCGATACAGATAATCAAGCGCCTCGACCCCGTCCCGGACCACAACGACTTCATTGGCAAGGTTGTGTTCGGAGAGCGCGTTGAGGGTCAACTCAACATCTTTTGGGTCATCTTCAACCAGAAGAATTCGCTTGAGAGTTTTCATCTCTGTTCTCCTTGAATTGTGTTGGGAAGAGAGAAATAGAATGTGGCGCCGCCATCCACAGCCCCTTCCGCCCAAGCACGGCCACCGTGCCGGTTGATAATTCGACGAACGTTCGCCAGGCCAATCCCTGTACCTTCAAATTCATCGGCACGGTGTAGGCGCTGAAACACATTGAAGAGCTTGTCCACATAAGCCATGTCAAAACCGACCCCGTTATCGCGCACAAATACTACCGTTTCGATTTCCCGGTCTCCTGTGCATCCGATTTCGATTTCCGCCTGCTCGCGCGGCCGGGTGAATTTGAGGGCATTTGAGATCAGGTTGACCAACACAATGCGGAGCATGGCGCGATCGCCGGTAACCACGGGAAGGTCCCCTATCCGCCAGCGAATGGTCCTGCCTTCCGTCTCTGGTCCAAGTTCCCGGATTACCTGCTCCACCAGATCGCCCAGGTCAACCTGGCCCTTGGACATCTCAAAACGGCCCATCCGTGAGAAAGAAAGGAGATCGTCAATCAAGGTGCCCATTCGTCTGGCCGCTTCGGAGATAGTGCTCATATAGTGCTTGCCTCGTTCATCGAGCGCCCCCGCCGAGCTCTTTTGGAGCAGTTCAAGAAAACCATCGATATGCCGCAAGGGCGCCCTCAGGTCATGCGACACGGAGTAGGCAAATGCCTCCAGTTCCTTGTTCGCCGCTTCGAGGCTGGCGGTGCGGTCTTTGACGCGCTGCTCCAATTCCATATTGAGCTTTCGGATCTCGGCTTCGGCCCGTTTGCGGTCGGTGATGTCCACCAGCACCGCGATGTTTCCGGCCACCTTGCCGTCATTATCATACTCCGGTGCAGCGTAGATGCTGTATTCAATCAGGGACCCGTCCTTACGCCGGCGCACCACGTCATGTCCCATCATCCGCTTGCCGGAACGGATCCAGTCACGGAAACGGGTGAATTCCTCCTTTTTGTCTTCCTGTACGGACGGGAGGAAATGCCCGATCACCTCGTCCCGGCCCCAGCCCAGCATCTGTTCGGCCGCTACGTTCCACAGGCTCTTCACTCGTCCTTCCATATCCAGATCGAAAATGGCGAGGGGCGCCGCTTCCAAGGTTGCCCGGAGCGTCTCGTTTGCCCTGCGGAGGGCCTCTTCCGCCCGCACACGTTCGGTGATGTCCTCAACAATGCCTTCAAAGAAGAGGGGCTGACCCTCCGCACTCCGGATTGTCTGGAGGTACAGATTAGCGATGAGTTCGCTGCCGTCCTTGCATCGATAGCGGGTGACGCGCCGGGTGACGCCGGGCGAGCCTATTTGCTCGGAGATGATCCTCGGGCGGTCTTCAGGGTGCGCAAACAGCTGCTTGCCGATATCATGGACTTCACGGATCAGCGTTTCCGTGGAATTGTATCCGAATAACTTGGCTGCAGCCGGGTTTGCTTCGAGGAAACGGCCGTCGACCGTCGTACGGAAGATGCCCAGCGGCGAGTTCTGGAAAATCGTGCGATACCTCTCCTCGCTTTCGCGCAAGGCTTCTTCTGCCCCCTTGCGCTCAGTGATGTCCATGATCATAGCCTGCTTTGACATTCTGCCGTCCGGGTGATAAATTGGTGTATTTACAATATAATACCAGTGATCATCTTTAGGGCTTTTTACTTCCCATCGAACGGTTTCCCCCTTGAAGACGCGCTCATTTACACACCAAGGGCAGATAGAATCACGCTCATGCAGAGTCTTGTAACAGAGTTCCCCCGTGGCATCGTACCCAGTGCGCCTGATTAATTTATCATTCATGAATTCAACACGATAATCTTCGGAGCAAACATAGATAAGGCCATCAAAGGCCTCCACTATCGCCCGGTACCGCAACTCGCTATCCCGGAGCGCCACCGCCAGGCGTCTGTGCTCGCTGATGTCCTCGACCGTGCCTTCATAATAGAGGATTGCCCCGTCTGAACCGCGAACCGCACGTGCATTAATGGAAACCCAGATTCTGCTCCCGTCCATGCGATACTCTTCAGTCACGAATTCTTTAACAGATTCATGCTCCTCCAGAGACTGCTCGAATCTTGTCCGGTCTTCCGGGTTCACATAGAGCTGGCGCCCTATATCGATGCCGCTGGCGATCAAGTCTTGAGGTGAATCATAGCCCAGCATCCTCGCAAGGGCAGGATTGACACTCAGATAATGCCCTTCTGGAGTACTCTGAAAAATGCCTTCTAATGAATTTTCGAAAATGCCGCGGTATTTCTCTTCTGCTTTTTTGAGCGCTTCCTCCGCCTGCATCCGCTCGACAATGTCCCACGAAAGGTCACCCAACTGTGACACGATTTCGATATCACTCCCGCCATAGTCACCGGACTTGTTCCCCACACCGATGATCGCCATGATCAGGTTGCCTCTGAAAATCGGGGCAACCACCTCCCTGTTGACCGGTGCATGACCCTCAGGCATCCCTTTGCGATGAGGTAACGAGCCGTAGTCGTTGTGAATGACCGGACCGCGTTTGTGTATGCAGTCTACCCACACGCCCGCCCGGGCGACATCATAATGGCTGCCTTTTCCTTCAGCCGCACACATGTTCTTGAGTGTGTTTGTTGACCAGCTCTGCAAGGAGAGCGTCCTTTGATCCGGATCGAGGAAATGATAAAAACCAATTGTGCTCCCGGTCAGTGCCTCGATTTCATCCAATGTTGCCGTAAGCAATTCATCCATCGAGCACGAATTGGCCAATTCCAACAGGCGAAGGCGTGCCTGCATGATACTCTCGACTCGCTTGCGGGCGGTGATGTCGATGACCATCGAACGGCTCTCTATGACATGATCCTCCGGATCCTGGACTGCGTCCACCGTCAGGCTGATCCACACCGGAGTGCCGTCCGCCTTTCTCATTTCCAGTTCCTCGTCACGGATCGCCTTCCCGGCTCGAAATTGCTCCAGGACCTGTGCTGCTTTCTCTTTTCCATACTTCGTGACGGCGTATATTTCCGATACTGGCCGACCTACCAGGTCCTCGGCTTCATACCCGAGCAGTTCTCCGGCTCGCCGGTTGCACCTTCGGATGAGACCATCCGCGCCAATGGAGAAGTAGGCGTTGGGCGCGTTCTCATACAGATCTCGAAAGCGTTCCTCGCTCTCGCGCAACGTATTCATTGCCTGTTTGCGCTCGGTGATGTCCCGATTGCTGCCGCGTCTTCCCAGATACCGTCCCTGGTCGTCAAAGACCGGCTGACAAACGTGATCGATGTTTCTTACGCTGCCATCCGGACAGACAATGCGAAACTCGATTTCACCCGACATGGGTTCCCCCATAAGCCGCTGGCAATGGCGCATATAATGCTCTCGGTCCTGCGGGTGAATGATATCATGCAAGAGACTTGGTTTATGGGCAAACTCATCCGCCGTATGTCCGGTAACCCTCTCGCAGGAAGGGGAAGTGTAAAGGAATTGTCCGTCCGGACTGATCCAGAATTCCCAGTCAAAAGTGTTGTCAGCAACGATACGATATCGCGATTCGCTCTCGCGCAAGGCTTCCTCAAAAAGGCTCTTGTAACGCTCTTCGCTCTTCCTCTTTGCCTTCTCCTCCGCCCCCTTGCGCCCGGTGATGTCCTGGACCGTCCCCATGGAACAGGTCGGCACGCCATGGTCGTCATAGAGGGTCTGGCACCGTTCATGTACATATTTGACCGTCCCATCCCTCAGCACCAACCGATATTCGATATCGTCGGGCGTTCTTTTCGACAATGATTCCCTGTGCGCTGTGGCGACATGGACCCTGTCATCTGGATGAACAGCCGCTATAAATGCCTCGGACGATGGATCAATCTCCCTCGGTTTCAGCCCTAAAATGCGGTAGATCTCATCCGACCATTCCAGCGAATCGGTTTTCAGGTCGAGTTCCCGGTGCCCTATGTGCGCCAGCTCCTGGGCCCTTTTCAGCCTCCCTTCGGACTGAGTCAGGGCTTTTCGTTCATTCCGGAGTCTTTCCACGGTTTCGGCCAGCTTGCGGGTCATTCGATTCTCATACATCTCCAAAAGGATATCTTCACCCTCCAGCGGCCCTTCGGGAACCGGCAGGCTTCCGTTCCCGTGTTCCTTCAGTACATCATCCAGTATCTCCAGGAACGCTTCTCCCTCTGTGGGTTTAACCACAAAACGGGAGGCACCGAGAGTCATGGCCAGTTTCTCATCCGTCTTCTCGACAAAGGTGGCCGCATAAAAGATGAAGGGGATATGTCGTAGGCCAGGGTCCTTCTTTACCTCGCAACACAATTTGAATCCGTTCATCACCGGCATCATGATATCGGAGATGATGACATCCGGCATGTTTAGACGGGCAGACTGGAGGGCCTCCTGACCGTTTTGAGCAGCCATGATCTGGTGGCCTCTGGATGCCAACAACCGTTCCAACATGTAACGACTCTCGGCATTCTCATCAACGATCAGGATCGTATTTTGTATCATTTTTCCCTCCGGACTCGAAGGTGATGTGAAGGTAACGGTCGTACCTTTGCCGAATTGAATCTTTACTTGAATCCTGCGGCCCAGGGCATCCGGAATTCGCTTGCAGACAGAAAGTCCCAGACCCATTCCTTCTTACCGGGGGGACGTGCCTGGATCCGACTAACAGGCTGATAGGAAATCACTTTTTTGTGGAATGCGATACAGTTTACAGGGAAGGCGCTTGAAGGTCAAGGAGAATCCAAGCGCAAGATATAGCGGCTGTAACTGAGAAGTTGAACAAGATGACATGGATTGGGAAACAGCCATAAGCGGTATGCAAACCTTTGAACGTCAGCTAAAAGAAATGCGTGCAGATCAATGAGACATGGCCTTCATAACCATAATTCGCGTAGCCCCTTTCCTCCTTGCAGCAACCCTATTCCCATGTTCACAAACAAATCGAGAGCGTCCGAGTACAAAACAGCGTTATAGCGCCTTCTGAGTTCGGCACTGCTTAAATCTGGGCCGCAACTTCTGAAGATGGGTATGGCTTAATGCTGTGCAATTCGTTTTCTTCAGCGCATATTGCACGATAAAGATCCCAGCGAAGCTGGAGATCCCCCTAATCTATTGATGATAATTGATGATTTCGACATTCTCCCCATTGCCATCATTCCATCTAAAACACACGCAATACGGATCGTCAATTCGAATACCATGCCCTTCCCGATCTCCGGATGCCGAACCTGAGCATAGGCGGCCGGCCACCTTCCTTTGTCAGCCAAGCGGATCTTGGTTTCTCTAAACGGATTCCAACGGCCGTTTCAGAGAATAGACGCCGTCCAATCCTTGAATCACGCGTGGGCGCTTCTCATGTTTGGATGAAAAATGGTCTTTGAACCTTTGGTAAAGCCGCGACACAAACTCCTTTGTATCGATAATTGCGCTAATTCACAAATCAAGAAATGTGACCCAAGAGCCGTACATCATCAGGGTTCTGACCACGCCGGACAGATCCTTTTGCCTGTTCGGCCCACGCGGGGCCGGTTTGACGGGATGACTGCATTGTCTGTCGATTTCGTTCAGGCTCGGTGCCGTCCGGTTGAATCTTTGCAAATATGTTGCAACCCGTCGAGTTAAAATAGTAAATAGACAAAATCCGGAGGGATCGGCTTGAAATCCATCTAAGCTTGACCCCATACTCTTTCGCCGGGAGACCTCACGTGCCGAAGGGGCATATCCATGTATCATGGGCAAACTGCTCTTTCTCGGGGGACGAAGGCGCTGCCCATGATAAGAATAATTTGTCTGTCCCCTTTTTCTCATTTAATAGCCGGCCAAGCCCGGCATCGGGTAAAGAATGGGTAGGATATACCATGGATTGGAACGAGCTCTATTCAAGCCGCATTGAATCAATGGGCCATTCAGATGTGGTTGCCATGCTGAAGCTGGCCGAACGGCCTGAGGTCATTTCCTTTGCCGGGGGACTCCCCGACCCGGATACGTTTCTTCTAAAAGAGACCCGGGAGATGTTTGAAAAGGTGCTCACCCGGATGGGCGCCGCCGCCTTGGGGTATGGCCCCACTCACGGCATCACCCCGCTGAGGGAATGGCTGGCCGGTCATATGACGCGGATGGGCCGGCCAACCCAAACCGCGGAATGCCTGGTCACCACGGGCGGCATTGCGGCCCTGGACCTGATCTGCAGGGTATTGCTGGATCCGGGAGATCGTGTCGTTGTGGGCGAACCCGCCTACCTGGCCGCACTCCATGTCATCCGGAGTCACCAGGCGCAATTTGTCGGGGTGCCCCTGGACCCGGAGGGGATGCGACCCGATCTGCTGGAAGTGCAACTTCACGAACTCAAGCGCCGATCCCTAAGGGCCAAGTTCATCTACCTTGTGCCCTCCTTTCAGAATCCTGCAGGGGTGACCCTTACCGAGGAGCGTCGAAAAGAGATCGTTGCCATGGCGGCCCGATACGGGGTCCCCATTGTGGAAGATGCGGCCTATCGCGATTTGAGATTCGAGGGTCAGGCACCGTCCCTGCTCGCCGCCCTGGACCCTCAGGTTATCCATATCAATACCCTCTCCAAGGTTTTCAACCCGGGCGTCCGTATCGGATGGGCTACGGCCCCCCAGCCGTTCATCGAGGCCCTGGCCCTGGCCAAGCAGGGACAGGATCAGTGTTCCAGCACCATCGGCCAATATGTGGCCCACGCCTTTGCCCTGGAAGGCCTGATCGACCGGCAAAGAGCAAAAGCCATTGCGATCTATCGCCAGAAGCGGGATGTAATGCTGGCGGCCTTGGATCAATACTTCCCTGCCAGCGCCCGATGGACCCGACCGGAGGGTGGGTTTTATACCTGGGTCACCTTACCCGAGGATATGGATACGCAGGCGCTCTTGCCCCGGGCCATTGAAGCGGCGGCCGTTGCCTACGGGGCCGGCCCCTCGTTTTACCACCACCGGGGCGGAAAAAATCATATGCGGCTGAGCTACAGTTATGTATCCAAATCCCGGATCGAACAAGGCATCCAAAGGCTGGGAAATCTCCTGTGCAGCCTGGATCGTTAATCCCCTTCGCCAATCCTCCCGGGAAAATAATGTGATCGAGATCTCTATCCTGTCCATCAATCCGGGTTTGGTGAGTACACTCTCAGCATCGGAAACGACGATAGGCCCTGTAAACCATCTTTTTATGGACCACGGGGGCACTCGAGATTACGCCCTTTCACGGGATGATTTCCGTAATTCTTCTTTGACAGCCTGAGCGAGCTTTTCCAGTGTAGGGCTTTTTCAGATAACGAGTCGCGCCCAGGGCCTGAGCCATTTTAACGCGGTCTGTTTCGCTGTACCCGCTGGTGATGATTGCTTTCTGAACAGGATTATGCGCCAGAATCCGCTCATAGGTTTCCAGCCCGTCAATCCCCGGGTCCATGATCATGTCAAGGACGACCAGGTCCGCGCGGTTTTCTATGAGATACTGGACTGCCTTCTCATGAGGTCCGGATAGATTGCAATACCGGATAAGATATTATTGAGATCATGGCAACGCCGCCAGCCAGGCCGGCAAGGGCCTCCATCTTCTGGGCGCGCTGGATCTGCTTTTTCGTTTCCTTACGGTCCGAGATGTCGCGTGCAATCCCTTCATAGCCCACGGGGTTCCCTGAATCGTCACAAATCGTTTGAACCGTAATCGACAGGGGGAGTTCCGATCCATCCCTTCGCCTGGCCGTCATCTCATAGTCTCTGACCGATCCGGACATTCTGAGCCTTTCCAACAGGCCACTGCGCAGTTCAGGAAATGCCCATATCGAGCTCCCTTTCTCCCCAATCAGTTCATCCCTGTCGTCATAGCCGAACAATTCGGCTGCTGACGGGCTGACCAAAACAAATTCGTCGTTCGTGTTCACGCGGAAGAAAACGTCGATCATATTGGTGACAATGCTGCGGTAGGCCCGCTCGCTTTCCGCCAGGCGCACTTCAGAATCGGCGATCCGATGCCTGATCCTTTCCTTGCGTCTCAACACAACGAAGAGGAAATTCAGAAGGATCAGCAAAAAAATGCTCGTCAAGACGGCGGGCATGCTTTGGGCGATGAGATTCCCAGAGCTAATACGATGATGGTCAGAGAAACATATAGACGAACGGACATGCCTGTCCCGCCGGCGGCAACGGCCGATGGTTTCGATTCTGATGCGGATGACATATGTGTTTTGTGGCTACTGTTTTTCACAAGATAAGCAGGAATTCATGATCCTGACCCACAGGTTCAATAACATCGTAGCTCATCTTTCAGCCCATATTGCTTGGTAAGGTCGCAGGCGAGATCTGTGGACCGGCTTATCGTATCTGCCCGGTTGGGACTATCCTTTCAAGTGGATCCGAGCCCATGCATAACGCAGGGTACAGGTGTCGTGAAGAATATCCTCCAGCCGTTCGATGAAATAATTTCTATCGACATCGTTTTCAAACATCCTCCCTTTTCAATTCCTCTGACCATGCTATGGTGCAGCCCTCATGAAAGGCCCGTATGGACCGTGCCCTTTGCTTCCCCTATTTCCCAACGTCATGGGCGGCCGCAACGCCTCTCTTTTGGAAAACCTACATCCAGCGATTCAGCTCAGGTGGAAGGTCTTCCACGGCCCTCTTGACCCCCTGAAAGCTGTTCAGAAGACGGGTGAACATCATGGCCATCCCGATGTTCTCGCCCAGGATGAGAAGAGAATCCACATCCTGATCAGAAATATCCCAGACTTCATGGTGATACAGACGAAGTGCCCCGATCACCTCGTGAAGAAAAAAGATAGGCATGGACACGATGGCGGCTATCCCTTCTTGTCTGGCGGCATCCGGATACTGGAGCATGTCCGATCCGCGGACATCCCGGATGATTACGGGCTCTCCCCGCAGGGTACAGCCCAGACTCTGTTCTGCGCGGATGGTCCCCTTGCGCTGATATGCCGTGCTGAGGCCAAAAGAAGCAATAGTCTCCAGCTCCTCCCTTTCCAGATCCAAGACGAATATGGAACATCCCTTGATCTCCAATGCAGCCACAAGGAGTTGCGCAAGATGGTTGAGCATGATGGGGAGATTGTCGGATTCTGCAACGGCCTTGGCCACCACTTTGAAAATATCAATTGTGATTTTGTCTTCTTTGACCATGGGTTCCTCCTCCTGAATCCAGAAATAGGGTCCTGTCTTGCTTTCCCACACCGATTTCTCAGTTCGTGAAACACGGCAAGGGGAATCGTCCCGGATGAAAAGAATGGCGGGCTCAGGTGATGATGACGATTTCCGTATTGCGCAACTCCGTGATCAGAGCATCATGGATCCGTCTGGTAAATGCACGGGTTGCTTTCCTCGGCTTCTGGGAGATCACCACCGTGTTGTATGGGCCCTTTCTGGCCACTTCCACCAGCTCCGATCCGATATTCTTGGCCCTGGATCTAAGCATGCAATCAACCTGATTTTCCTGAAAGCCATTGTGAATCAGGTCCTCCCTCACCCGTTTCAGTTCCTGTTCCTTTTCCCTGACCTCGGTCCACATGGATGCCATGATTGTCTTCAAGCGTCCCAGGCCGGGATGGGAATAGCTGTCCAATTCAGGAAGGGGGGTGTAGGCGTGAAACAAGGTGACGTGAACGGCCTTTTGATCTGCAAATGTGCGGATGACATAGTGCAGAGCCCTTTCATCATAGTCCGTGAAATTATAAGGTACGAGGATCCATTTCCCGGCCATTTCTCGCTCCTTTCTCCTTGAGGTTTCAAACGAATCTCTTTCGCCTTTCCTCTTTTTATCACAAGGAGGATGCCCTACAGTAAGTTCCAGGTAAATTTGTATTTCTTGGCAGGCAACAATACAGGAGGCCCCTGACCCATCAACTCATATCGACAATCGGCCTCACTTCGGTAATTCTGAAGCGAATGGCCGCATGGATCATGTCAGCGGCCTCTTGACCCACTGCATGGGCAATACTCTTTATGGTCGCTTCGTAAAACCCTCCCTCGGTCTCCATGTCAACCGCTTCCAGATATACCCTGGCGCCCTTCCAATCCATAACGGTTGCCCCGGGCTCCATGACGATAAAAACCGCCTTGGGGTTTCTTTGAAGGTTACGGAAAGATCGATTTTGGCCGATTCCCATTACAACGGTATTTTCATCAACCATTCGAGGGGAGCCAAAGACCGCCGCGTTGACATCTCCCTTCTTGTTTGAGGTGGCAAGAGCGCCAATTCTGGGGTATTTGTTAAACAGCTTCATCAAATCCTTGCGGTCCATAACATACCTCCCCTTGTGTTAGTTTCCGTATTAATGACTTTGCCTTAATGCATGGGTTTCCGAATAGGATCGATTCAATTGTCATGGATGAGATTATGCGCCCCTTCCCGGACGGGAGAGCATCCCCCGTCCGGATCGCATTTCAAGAATAGGGAGTCGCTTTTCAATAAAGTATAGGGCGATCGGTCTCTCGGGTCAAGAAAAATCCAACAGAATCTATCACTTCGGTTCAAGACAGGGAAGACCTGTACACTGCTGCCGAATCCTCCCCATCTCTTTGGATCCCGCTCCCAGACCTTCATCGCCTGTCCCGTCTCAAGGTGTCACATCTTGCACAGTGAACAATATAAGGTCATATTTAGCCTGCAAATCAGGCTCTTCTTTGATTCTGGTTCGCATGGAACTTAAAATGTGGCTTATTGCCGAGTAGCTCATGCCAAACAACCGCCCTATTTCCGCGTTGGGCAGCATGCATGTTTTCCAAACCAGATAGACCAGCAAATCGCGGTCACCCTTCATTGATTTGGGTATTCTCCAACCGTTTTATTCACTATGCAAGATGTGACACCAGTTTCCTTTCCCACGCCCCTGCATATTCGATTCTGAGAGGTCGTGACATGCTTTCTCTTTGTGCCATCATCATTCAAGAGTCAAAGGCAGACCCCTTCAAAGAGGTCGAGTCCGGTATGCGTTCACATACCTTCCGTCATGACTGCCGCCCGCATATCGAAGGTACCCTGGTCGAATGATTATATTGCCATCATCGAAACGCTCGAACCAGGGATTTTTCCCATTCGGAGGTTTTTGCATCTGGACCCTCCGGTGATGCTCGATCAGGCCTGCAACCCATGTCTCAGCACCTCCTCTCGCAGATACATCTCCGAACTGCTCCTGGAATCGCAATGCCTCTCCGAACGGGGCGAGGAGGTCCGCGACTTTGGGAAACAGGTCAGGCGCGAGCTGACTGGCTTTTTGAACCCCTTCGGTCTTGCTGAGGTCCGACGGCGAAGTCTTTCTCCTTGTACTCGTCATCTCGAAGAGGCAGTCTTCGAAAGCGTCTTGGAGAAGCCGAGCGAACTTTTCATACTCCTGGATCGCATGGATCAACCCTTTCAAGTCTTCACTGGCCTCTGACAAGAGTCCGGAATGGAACTCACGATCGGATTTGCCTTTCTCAACCATTTCCTTGCAGAGGTTCTGTCCTCTTGTCGTGGCCATGAAACGGATGATTTCGGACCGATAGCCCGACGTGCCCCCCATCAGCGAGTTGATGATCACTTGTGCTTCTTTTTTTCCTAACCGATAGGGTGCCAGATGATCCCGAAAAAAGCTCCACCCTTGCCAAGCCGGTGATCTGGAGGTGGCACCCTTGGCCATACCGTCCTCCACAGCAGACTGGAGCGTTTCTTTCAACCCCCGGCCGGGACCGCCGGTGGTGTCATAAAACCCTAACAAGTCCTGTTCACCAGCCCATGTCATGACCAAATTGTACCCGGTCTCACCCAGACGGCCATCTCGTACGATGTCCAGTTCATCGGCCAGCACCCTGTAGACCCCATGATATCCGAAGACAGCGGGAGTCTTCAGGTACCGCCGAGCAGATAAAGGGACCCCCGCATCAATGGCTGAGGAGGCCTTGTCAATCCCTGGAAGACCTCTGATTTCTTCCCGAGTGCCCTTGAACGAGCGAACCAATCCTTCTACGAGATACCATTCAAATACCTGCCAGGGAGGACTGACTCCGTCTTTGGCCACTGCATCATCATCAAATTCGGAGCAGACGGCCGTAGCAACGGCAATGGCTGTCAGAAATCGTGGGTGGGATTGTCTTTCGCGCACTCCCGGCGCCAGACGCACGCCTAAAGAATCTGCGATCGCATAAACCCCGAGTGGATCGATACTTCCCTCACTCGAAACCCCAGGGTCAGCCCCTGTGAGCAATGGTATAAACATTTTGCTCCCTACCAAAAACTTTAGACACCAAGATTTCTAAGGTCAAAAATCTATACATTTTGCCTTCCAAACACACTCTCGTAGAAAGGGGGCAAGTCTGCCCTTGACTCACCAAAGGAAATAAAGGACCGGGGACACGACACCCATGGCTTCGCCGAATGGTTGGGCGCTTATCATGGAAAACCCCTGTGGCCTCCGCAGGGCTCATCCTGTTACCCCGAGCCCGCGTTCGTGGCCTCGCATGTGCGTGAGGTGTTTCAGAGGGGGCCAGGTAGGGAATTCTTCGAGAAAGGTGACCAGAGCCCAGCCGCGATTTTGGAAACAGGTCGTTGAGATTAGGTTTCATACCCATCAAGTCTAATAACTCCACAGCCCGAAGTTCTCGTAATATATTGATTTTATTGAATGCATAAATTCCAGGCCGTCATTCCGGCAATAGCCGGAATCCAGTGTCTTTTTGATAAGTTAAATGTTTTGAGTGCAGGATTAAGTCCGGCATGACACGAGAACTTTGGAATTTCAAGTTCTATAGGTTCATTGATGAAAATGTTCTGAGGGTTTTTCTATTCCAGCCGCTCCGATATCCACTTTGGATCCCGGCGGCAGTCGAGTACGGCTCGAACCCGGGCAACACCCTCCTCAACGCGATAATACACTGCGTAGGGAAACCGCTTGGAAAGAAGTCGATGATAGCCGTCGTGGATGGGATGAATGCCGCCATAGAAGCGCAATGAGTGAATATCGGACCACAGAGAATCAAGGAAATAGTCGCCAAGACCGTCGGCCTGCCGTTCATAGAAGCGAAAGCCTTTCGCCAAGTCAGCGGTTGCCTCATTGAGGACTTGAACCCTCACTTGAGTTGTTCCCTCACAGCCTTTTTGGCTTCTGCGATATCCAGAAAATGTGAGGCCCCTTCCGAGATCCGCTTTTCACGAGCGCGTAAGAGATCTGCGTGCCAGGACGGAGAGGGTATATCCTCTGGCGTGTCAACGAGGTCAGCCCAGATTTCTTCGATCGCCTGCAGCTTGTCCTCGACGCTCATTTGTTCCAATGGGATGCTAAAGGGCATGATAATTCTCCAAGGATGTTCAAATGATCAATGATTTTATAGAACCCTATTAATTATGGTGCGTTATCCCTTTGCGTGCAAAAACTTTTTCGGAGGTATGCAATTTCTAGAAAATTTCGGTGCGCGTTTTCATATGATCTTTTTTGAGAGCAAGTTTTTTTCCGAGGCCACCAACAATAGGGATCTTACGGACGTTCTTGACTTCGTTCACGTATCCTCAGCGTTAAACCGAATATTCTCGCGCCGAGTCAGTTGCAGGACCGTGATCATGGGGCAGCAAGAAGATGATCATCAGAGGAAAATCCTGTAATCTACCCGAAGCACCTTGGCGAGCCGTCTGGCTCTTTCTCTTCCAATGGTCATCCTGCCGTTTTCCATTGAAGAGATATGACTCTGGGGAATGCCTGTTTTTTGGGCCAGCTCCTTCTGGGTCAACCCCTCCTTGCCCCTGGCGCCTCTCAGAGCAACCCCATAAGTGGGTTCGTCATCGAAATCAGTGAACAGATCCCGCCATGGCAAAGAATCGGCCGGTTCATCCAATCCGAGAGTTCTTGCGAATCGGGTGAGTTCCAGGATCTTCTCGGGCGGCCCTTTGAACCGGGCTTCAATATGGCGCTCCTTCGTGGGTTCCAGCATAAATCACCTCTATACAGTCCTCTCTTCCCGGGACTTCTTCCCAGACAGCCACATAGGTAGGATGACCTTTCTTGATATGGCAGTGGTGACGGCCTCCTCCAAGTTTGCCATAATTTGGCCAGTTGCCGCGAACGGGTCCTGCCACCTCCATTTCGAAGAGAAGAGTGAACAGACTTTCTTTGACTGCTTTTGGGAGCGTCGGGTACTGTTTCTGCACCTTCCTATTGACATCGACCGTCCATGGCATCGAGAAAATATCCTATTGAATAGTATATTGTCAAGGTTCTGATTCCAGGTAAAAAAGGGTTCTTGTCACCCGATGATCTATTCAAATCCCACAAAAAGCCGAGACGACAACGGCCCGATTGGGTTCGATGCTCGCAAGATCGTCTCATTCTGTCAACTATCCGAATGCCCCTTGATCAGGCAAGGACGAATGTCATCTTCCCTTTCACATCCAGCATATACCCCACCTTCCGCCACGTCTTGATCAGCTCCCCTGGTTGACCCAAATCCGCCCCATCCTTCCCCTTGAGTGCCTTCTTGATCCCCATGGTGATCTTCCGCTTGTGGTCCGAGATCTGCCGGTCATAGGGATGGTCCGAACCATTGCCGGAGGCGTATTCGGGCCAGAGGTGGGCGTAGATCTCGTCCCGGGTGACCACCTGTGAAAAGGGGGCAGGTCGGCGGTTGTCTCTTGTTTGCCGTATCTGGTTTCTCATGATCTCCCTTGTCCACTTCGACGAACCACGTATTTTATCACATAACGTCTTTGATGTTTAACAGTCATGGGGCAAAAACGATGCATTAAACCTCATCGATGCTACCCGATCCCTCAGGGTCATGAAGGGCCTGAAATAATGGATTCAGAAATTCATTGTATTTGGGTAAATGGCTGTGTTTTGCCATGATCAGGCTCCGAAGTCAGATGCCGGGTTTTGACAAAGAATATCCCATCTCGGGATTAGCATCGTTCTGTTTGTAAGGTTGTGAAACGTAAATCTTCGGATCTGGGCTGAGGGTTTTCGCTCCCGACAGACCCGGAAAGGCATCTGTCAGGAGACAAGTAGGGGGTATTTGAGAGGGTGGTTCATAAGCATAAAGCATATAGCTCAAAGCTGAAAGCTCAAAGTTTAAGGGGTAAGGTACCGGCCATTGGCCTATCGTGGGCGATAATAGTGCAACTGATGGGTATGTCAAGAAAAAACTGAGACCATTGGGGAGGTGGGCGATGCAGGGAACGCCGAGGCACCAGTTCAGGCAATTCGCGTTCATGGAAATCGTCAATCAGCGCATCCAGAATGTTTCTCATGAGACTGATGCTGTCCCATCTTTTAAACCGAATCAAGAAGATTCTATCTCTTTTTTAAGGAAACTTTTCTTTCTTTTTCTATCGATGTTCAAATACGCACTCCGAAGAACAGCCACCACAGAAATCCCGCTGCCGCCGCCAGCGGGATGCCGTGCAGCCCAAGGACGAGTGCCTTTTTCTGGTTTTGACCCGCAGGAAACCTGACAATAGACAGCGTGCCTACGATATTCGCAGCGAGGGCGACCGGCAGGAGCGCCTTTAGGACCCGCCCTGTCAGGGGCCAGGAAAGATACCCATCCTGAAACACACAGGCATAGAACAGGGCCCAGTATGCGAGGGTCACGCATCCGGCTGCGATTGTAATCCTGATCCGCTTCATAGGCAGACGTAACCCCGTATTCGGGTTTTGGGTTCCTGTGCCGGCGGGGGTCGATTGGGCCTCCCGCGTCAGCCCCCGGCTCCTCGATCGGCTTCGCCCTCAGACTTCATATATCCTGCATGGTCCGGCCCTGTTCACATTATTGTTCTGAATCTCAGTGGGGTCGTGACCGTGAGCCTGCGGACGCCTTTTGTCGGTGAATGTACCATCCAAGGCCCAACCCTGCCGGGACCGACCACCATAGCGGCATCCAGAGAGCGAACAGACTGATGGCAATAACGGAATCATGCCCTCTCAGATCTCCGAATAGCCAGACAAGCAGGAAGGCCAATAAACCGAATATGGGAATCAATAGAAAATAGGAAACAGCAACACCCGCCAGATAGTATCTGGTTCCCGAGATAGGCGAGTCTGCAATGCCTTTGAGAAAATCCGGCCGCCATCTGAACAGTGTTGCGCACATGATGAGGGTAACTGAACCACAGGATAAGGCCAGTAAAAAGAACGGCAGGTCCTTTTTGAATGCAAGATCGTAAACAACTCCGATTAACCAGAAATTTCCCGCGAGGAGACTGACCGCAAAACACCCGCGTCTCATATTCATCGGGCTCATGTTCATCCGATAACAGCCCCCACAGTGTTGCCGCTCTGCCGCGGCCGGAAGGAACGTTGGGAGAGGACCCGGTGGGTCCATATCAAGGGAACATAATGATATCCCATTGTATTCCATTATGTCCAACGATTCTTGAAGCTGGAATCCAGGGGACTTTGCTGTCCCCGCGCCTTTGCGGTGAAACTATCTCATGGCGGGGACAAGCGTTTCGGCCGTCAGGTGTTGCACATCATTTTTCTTTTCATACCGAGATGCTGCAAAGAGATCTGCAGGTTGATGACCGATTTTTTGAATCGGATCCAATTCTCCATGATGTTCCGCAGGTCTGAGGGCTCAACACTCGCCTCCATCAGGGTCGGTTGGATCCTGTTGAGGTCGTTGAGCAGATGATGCATGATGTCCAGGGACCGATGAAGACTATGGATCAGGGGCAAATTGTGTGTCTTCCAATACTGACGTCCCAGGATGGCGCAATCCAGAAGCATCGTCCTGAGGTCGAAATCGAGGTGCACGATCCGCGATGCCAGCTGCGTCAGGTCTCGTTGTCGTGCTCCCCCGGCATCGACAGCCCTTCCCTGCCCCAGGACCTCTACGTACTCCTGGACTTCATCCGTATCCAGCATGAGTCTTTTAAAATCCTTTTTCATTACCGAATTCAAGGCGTCCCTCCTTCCGCATGTGACCAATAATCCAGGGATCTTCCTGCACGTTTCCCCTGTTATTCGCACTCTGCTTTCAAAATACTTGAGAATTTAGGTCCTTTGCGTAAAGCCGTCCCATTGGACAGGAACGGCATATCTCCAGACCGAATTTGCGCGCCATTTCAAATTCGCTTCTCGGAACCGCACAGTCCGTCTTTCTCGAAAGGAGATAGCGAAGGGCGCAGGCATGTTTCGTAATACGAAGGTTCCCCGGCTGACGGGGGCAGCGGAACAAATCGATGTTCACGTAATTCCTGTTCTCAAAACGATCTGGCGCCGGCATCTTCTCCTCCTCTCCGGGCTATGAATATCCCTTCAATCGAGTGTTCCATTTTATTGGTTGGGTTTTCTGCAAAACCTGCGGGCATAGGCGCTTCCAAAGCATTCCTCCACAACGGCAAAGATCTCTCCCGGATCCATGCCGCTATCCCGTAGATCCTGGATGGCATGATCGAGCATTGCCGCAAAAATCTCTTCTGACATAACCGGTTTCTTTGTCATGACGTCACCTTTCCGGGGAAGACCTCCATAATCCCCCTTGGTTGGATAAGCAAAACGGCAAAACAAATTTCAAGGCTGCGATTGAATGCGGTTCCTTCATCATCAATCCTTTTAAAATCCCATGCCGGCGACATTCCCCGAGGCGTTTCTAAGCCTTAACAGCATGGTATCTGCAGAACCTTACGGCAACCCTGCACGAACATTACAATCCTGTAATGTTTCCGTGGATGCCGCAGCGCCGGTCATGGGAATGGGCGCACGGCGTTCGGGGTCGGGATCGGGATCGGGGTGAGACCTTGATTGCAGATGGGGGACAAAGGGGGAGCAGGGCCGAGTGTTTCTGTTGCGGTTCTCTTTGCTCAAACCTGGGTCCCGCTGAGGTGGGAAAACCTCTTATGATCCACGTCATCTTCCTGCTTCGGGTGACGGGATTCCAAGAAATAAAATGCGAAATCCGGAATGCCGGGTTTATGGTGAAGCGGTCAGCTCTATAATCTTTTTTTCGGCAAAATCCAGGTGGGCCACAATTGCGTCGCGGGCCTTTTGGGGGTCCCGCGCCTTGATTGCGTGAAGGATTTGGGAATGCTGCTGCAGGAGGCGGCGCTTGTTTTCCTCCTCCATAAACATGGTTTCTCTGATCAGTTTCTGGGACCGCCACAGGAGGTCGAACAGGGTGAACCCGATATGGGACAATATGGTGTTCTGGGCCGCATGAAATATCCCTAAATGGAAGCTTGCGTCCGCATTGACCCCTAACCGATTGTTTTCAAAGTCCGCTTCCATTTCCTGGCAGGCCCTTTCCAAAGACGCTATATCATTGTCCGTGGCCATTTGGCTTGCCTTGGCCACGGCCCACGATTCCAGTATCTTACGGACTTCCAGGAGCTGAATCACCATACTCAGATCGCCGTCTATGGTCTTTGCGATCGGGTCATGAAGGGCCGAGGCGGCAACCGATTTTACAACGATCTTGCTGCGGGGCTGAATGTCTACAAAACCGAGGGTCTCAAGGATCTTGAGTCCTTCCCGTAACGGCGGAGCGCTCACACCCAGACTGCCGGCCATCTCCCGTTCAGGGGGAAGTGCGTCGCCCGGTTTGAGCGTACCGTTCTTGATGAGTTCTATGAATTGGTCGGCGATTTCATCCGACAATCTCTTATGTTGAAGCCGTTTCAGCATGTTCCGCCCCCGGTGAAGAATTCGACATAGGATAGTATTCGAGCTGTCAAGGATTGTCAATATAATTGATCATATCAATTTAATTGATCCAATAGTCATCTGTTTGTCCGGCCGGATATCGGTCATCGACATGTCGTTGCCCGACGCCCTCCTGATGGGTAAACCATACAATATATTGATATCACTGTTTCTTTCTAAATGAATATTTCAGGACCCCTTTTGGATGGATAATGGAGCAAAAAATTCTTGACAACGTTTATTCTCTGATATACTGATAATATCAGTTATCTAAAATGACTTATCAAGCTATTGGCACGGCAATCCATGCGTATGCAAATCAAAGACACGGCCTCCAGGAGTAGACCCCCCATGGAAAGACAGATGAAAACCACAAAAGAGATCCTTGATGAAAAGCTGTCAGGGCAACCGCGTACGCCCCTATACAGCCCCCAGGCCCTCGACGCCATCCGTCGGACCGTCGACCAGTGGATGAATTCCACGGTTCGTGAAACGGATCGAAACAACTGGCACAAGACCCCCCGTACGGTGTTGGGGTCTGATACGCCGAGAGAACTCCTCTATACCCCCCTGTCCCATCCGGATCTGGATTATGAGCAGGACCTGGGAAACTCCGGCCAGGCCCCCTTCACCCGGGGCATCCATGCCAACATGTATCGGGGCAGGGAATTCACCATGCGCCAGCTGACCGGGTTCGGGTCCCCGGAACAGACCAATGAGCGCCTCCGGTTCATGCTGGATCACGGAGCCACCGGCCTCAACATCCTCTTTGATCTTCCCACCATCCAGATGTACGATTCGGACGATCCCTTTGCCGTGGCCCAGGTGGGCATGTCGGGCGTTTGCGTGGACTCGGTGGAGGACATGGCACGCCTCTTCAAAGGGGTGCCTCTCGACGAGGTCACCATTTCTATCGTAACGCACTACCCTTCCAATACGGCCATCCTATTTCCCATGTTCCTTGCCCTTGCAGAGGAGCGGGGCATACCGTGGGAAACCCTACGGGGAAGCGTGCAGAATGACATCACCCTGGAGGAGCTGATTCGAAGCGGCTCGGAATATATACCTCCCAGGGATTGCTTTCGAATCCAGTGCGACAACATTGAATTTATCAGAAAAAACGTACCCAAGTGGAACTTTATCACCATCAACGGATACAACCTGCGGGAGTTCGGGACCTCCGCCATTACCGAGATGGCGGTTGCGCTTTCAAACGGCATTGAGATCCTGGATGAACTGGTCAGAAGGGGGTACGATGTGGATTCCACGGCGGACCGGCTGGCCTTTTTCTGGTCGGCTGCCAACGATTTTTTTGAAGAGATCGCCCGCATCCGGGCGGTCCGAAGGCTCTGGTATAAGATTGTGAAGTACCGGTTCAACGCCGCAAATCCCCGCGCCATGCTCATGCGGTGTCATGTCCAGACCTCGGGCGTGTGTCTGATTCAGGAGGAGCCCCGCAACAACATCATCCGGGCGGCCTATCATGCCCTGGCGGCCGTATTGGGGGGCGCCCAGTCCCTCCATGTGGATTCCTATGACGAGGCCTATTCCGTGCCCACCGAGGAGGCGGCCCTCTTATCCCTCAGGACCCAGCAGATCCTCCAGAAAGAGACGGGGGTCACCGACGTGGTGGATCCTCTGGGCGGGTCATTCTATGTGGAGGCCCTGACCCATGACATTGAAGGCCGAATCCTGGATGAGATGGAAGAAATCGAGAGACTCGGCGGTTATGTGAAGGCCATCGAAGGGGGCCAGATCTACGGCAGGGTGGCGTCCTATTTTGCCGAGCAGCAGCGTCTGATTGAAACCGGAGAGATCGCCCTGGTGGGGCAGAACGTGTATCAATCGGAGGTGGAGGGCCCGCCCATCAACGTCTTCAGGTACCCGGAGGGAGTGGAGGCGGAGCAGAAGGCCCGATTGCAGAAACTGAGGCTGAACCGGGACAGTGAGAAGGTCCAAAGCAGCCTGAGCGCCCTCAAGGACGCATGTCTGAAAGGGGAGAATATCCTTCCCTACAGCGTGGCGTGCGCCCGGGTGCGGTGTACCGAAGGGGAGCTGTTCAAGGTGTTCAAGGAGGCCTTCGGACTGTGGAAGCCGCCCGCGCTCTTTTGATGCCGTCCAAATGATTCACAAGTGTCACCCCGTTGAAGAAGGGGAGAGAAGGGATACGAAAGAAATGACAAAGAAGATAAAGGTGCTGTTGTCGAAGCTGGGACTGGATGTCCATAACAGAGGGATTATTACCGTGGCAAAGATGTTGAGCAACGCGGGCATGGAGGTGGTCTATCTGGGGAATGCGCTTCCCGAGGAGATCGTCAGCGTTGCCATCCAGGAGGACGTGGACGTGGTGGGGGTCAGTTCCCTGGGGGGCGCCCATCTCAGCCTTGGATCGCTCCTCCTGAAGGAGGCGGAAGACAAGGGATTGAAGGACAGGGTGGCCTTTCTGATGGGTGGCGTGTTCGGGCCTTCCGACGGTCAGCGTCTGAGGGAAATCGGATTTGACGGTGTCTTTTTGCCGGGCGCCAACAGCGAGCAGATCGTATCCGGCATCAAAAACCTGGTGTGAAAGATACCCGGCAAAACAAGTGCAATGACCCGCCCCTGCAATCCCATGATTTGCGTTTCAGGCAAGGTCGCGCAAGAATCAACCATTCAAATATGCAAAAAGGAGATGTTATGGCAACCAAGACAGATTTAACGGAATGGCCTCCCAAGTACGATCGTTCGCTGGTCCCTCCGGAGGATTCGCCCTACTGGAACAGGGAGCTGGAGACCATGGACCCGGCCCGGCGGGAACAAGAGGTCATCCTTCCAAAGCTTCAGGGACAACTGAAATATGCCTATGAACACTCCCCTTTTTACAGAAAGAAGTGGGACAAGGCAGGGGTCAGGCCCGAAGATATCCGTTCTCTGGAGGACTTTGAACAGATTCCCTTTGTGACAAAGGACGAGATCCGCCAGGATCAGATGGAAAACCCTCCCTTCGGCACCAATCGCTGTGTCCCGGAGGAGGAGATCGGGAGGGTGCACGGGACCTCCGGCACCACCGGAAAGCCCACGGCCTTTGCCATCGGCAAGGGGGATCTGGAGCGGATCGCCGAGGCCCATGCCAGGGTCATGTGGAATTTCGGGCTTCGTCCCAAGGATACGGTGTTCATCGGATCGTTTTTCAGCCTCTACATGGGGAGCTGGGGCGCCCTCCTGGGGGCGGAACGGCTCGGCGCAACGGCCTTTCCCTTTGGCGCAGGGGTTCCGGGCCAGTCCGACCGGGCCCTGGAATGGATGAAGGAGGTGAGGCCCACCGCCTTTTACGGTACGCCCTCCTACAGCCTCTACCTGGCCGAGAAGGCCGTGGCAAGGGGCTTCGATCCCCTCAAGGATTTCAACTTCAAGATCCTCTTCTTTTCAGGCGAGCCGGGGGCCGGGGTCCCTTCCACAAAGAAGCGCATCGAGGAGGCCTACGGCGGGATCTGTATTGACTCGGGTTCAACCGCGGAGATGACCCCGTGGATGACCAACTGCGAATGCAGTCACCGTCAGGGCATGCACCTCTACCAGGACATCGTGTATGCGGAGCTGGTGGATGTGAATACCCGGAAAAGGCTCCCCTACGGCAAAGAGGGGGCAACCGTATACACCCATCTGGAGCGCACGTCGCAGCCGATGATCCGGTTCTGGGCCGGGGATATTTCCCTGTGGGTGGATGACCCCTGTCCCTGCGGCCGAACCTATCCGAGGCTGCCGAAGGGGGTGTACGGCCGCGCCGACGACATGTTCACCATACGGGGGGAGAATGTCTACCCCAGCGCCATAGAGGACTCCATCCGGGGGATCAAGGGGTTCGGCGACGAGTTCCGGATTGTCATCACCCGGGAAAAGACCATGGATGAACTCATTGTACAGGCGGAATATGCCCCTGATGCGCTCCAGGAGGATGTCCCCCGATTAAAGGCCGAACTGGAGAGGGTGTTGAAGGCGCGGGGGCTCAGGGCCATTGTGCAGATGGAGGCGCCCAACGCCATCGAGAGGACCCAGTTCAAGGCCAGGCGGATCATCGACAAGCGGGACCTCTACGATCACATCATCAAGGAAGGCTAACCATCCGGCCACGAGGACGTATGTCCGGCGGGAGATCATAAAAGGAGACGTTCATGGGCGATGTTGCGCATCTGATTGCACGGTTTCTGAAAGAACGGTCGGTGGACCGCGTCTTCAGCCTCTGCGGGGGACACATTCTCCCCATGTGGGACCCGGTTCATTGCATGGGGATCTCTATTGTGGATGTGCGCGACGAGCGGGCCGCGGTTCATATGGCCCATGCCCACCGGGAACTGACAGGTCGTCTCGGCGTGGCCCTGGTCACCGCAGGCCCGGGCCTGACCAACGCGGTCACGGGCATTGCCAATGCCCATGTATCCCGCGTCCCCATCCTGGTGATCTCCGGGGTCCCGCCGAGGCCGCAGGAGAACATGGGCGCGCTTCAGGCCGTCCCCCAGGCGGAGATCGTCCGCCCCATCACCCGCTATGCGCGCACGGTGTCGAGGGCCGAACATGTATTGAGAGAACTGGACGAGGCCGTCTCTTGCGCCGAAGGGCATTGCAATGAACCCGGTCCTGCCTTTATCGATTTTCCCACCGATCTGCTTCGGGAGGAGATCCCCGAGGCATTTGTCGATCCTTCCAGATTCCGGGCCAGGGAGCCGGTCCGCATCATTCCGTCGGCCGAAACCCTTGGCGCGGCGGTTAAGATCCTCTGGCATGCCAAACGGCCACTGGTGATTTCCGGGCGGGGGGCGCGAGGCGCGGAACCGGAACTCCTGAAAATCTTGGACGTCCTGGGATGCGTCTATATGGACACGGCCGAAAGCCGCGGTCTGGTGCCGGAAGATCATCCCGCCTACATGCCTGCCGTGCGGGCGCGCGCCATGCAGGAGGCGGACGCGGTGCTCACCGTGGGTCGCACCCTCGACTTCCAGCTGGGGTACGGATCCGGGGCGGTTTTCCCCCACGCCCGTTTTGTCCGCATGGGGACCAGTGCAGGCGAACTGAGGGGAAACCGGCGTGGCGATGTGGAATTGTTCGGATCGGCCCAAGAAACCCTGGAGGCCCTGATGAAGGCTGCAAAGGGAGCGCGGCCCGAGACGGATCGGTCCTGGATCGAGGAGATGCAGAGTGCAGACCGAGGGCGTCGTCAAGGGCTCGTGCAAAAACTGGCAGACGCCCCTCCGGGAAATGACGGCGCCATGCACCCCTATCGGCTGTTGGGTCATGTGCGGGGCTCCCTTCAAGAGGACGCCGTTGTGATTGCCGACGGCGGGGATTTCCTCTCCTTCGCCCGTGTCGCCCTGGCCTGCTCCGCCTACCTGGATTGTGGGCCCTTCGGGTGCCTGGGCGTGGGCGTGCCGTTCGGCATTGCCTCGGCCCTGGCATTCCCGGGGCGCCAAGTGGTGGTGGTCTCCGGGGACGGATCGTTCGGCTTCAATGCCATCGAACTGGATACCTGCCGGCGCCAGGGGGCCCGGGTCGTCTTTGTGGTGGCCAACAACGCCGGATGGAACATTGAGCGAAACGATCAGAAAGAGGCCTATGGGGGGAGGATCGTGGGCACCGAGTTGGAGGGATGCGATTATGCCATGCTGGCACGATCCCTGGGCGTGTACGGAGAGCGGATTGACCGGGCCGAGGATCTGCCCGATGCATTACGGCGTGCATTCGATAGTGCCCCGGCGCTTTTGGACGTCATGGTCACCCGGGATGCGGTATCGCCCGATGCCGCGGCCGGGCTCCCCGGCATCCCGGATCGACAGGCCCTTTCCACATGGGATGAATGGGAAAGGGAGGCGCAAGGAGCAAGGCGCGAGGCGTGAAGTATGAGGTATGAGGTATGAGGAAGAGAGGACCAAACTCCGAGAGATCCTCGAACCGGACTCTGATTCCTGCTGTTAATAACGGGCGATTGCCGAATGAATAATCGAGAGATAGCACAGGTCCGAAAGGCCTATACAAAGGGATATTATGCGCGCATCAGAGCGGCCAAAAACGAAGGCCGTCCTGTGGCCTACACCACCGCCCTGGGGCCTACCGAGCTCCTCTACGCCATGGGCGTCGAGGTCTGCATGCCGGAGAATTATGTGACCATCTGCTGCGCCAAGCAGATGGCCAAGGCTTTTTGTGAAGAGGCGGAAAGCCGGTCCATCAGTCCGGACCTCTGCTCCTATGCACGGTGCGGGCTCGGCATGATGTGGGCCCAGGACGGGCCCATGGGGGCCCTGCCCGATCCTGATTTTATTGTGGGCGCGGTTTCGGCGTGCGACCCCCATGCCAAGTGGTGGGAAATAACGGCCCGTCACTATCATGTCCCCCTCTTCCTGATCGACGCACCCTATACCCTCCATGGGGAGGTGAAGCCCCACGACGAGACATGGATGATGTCCGAACTGAAGCGTCTCGCCCGGTTTGTGGAGGAGCACACCGGCAGGCCGTTTATAGAAGACGATTTCAGGGAGTGCGTCCGTCTTTCCGGCGAGGCCCACGCCACCTTTGCCGAGATCCAGGAACTGAGAAAGGATGTTCCCGCGCCGCGCGCCATGCGGGAGATGGTGGGGGACCTCTTTTATCTCATCACCCAGGCCGGACGGAGGGAGAGCGTCGATTACTACCGGATGGTCCTCGACCAGACCCGGGAGAGGGCCGCCAGGGGAGAGGGAGTGGTGAGAGAGGAGAAGATGCGCCTCTACTTCCATAACATTCCTCTCTGGTTCAACCTCCAGACCCTCGACTGGCTGGCGGCAAAGGGTGCGGTGGTGGCCATGGATTTTTATACCAATCATGTATGGCACGGCTTCTTTTTTGACGGGGGCCGTTTTGATTCCGGGGATCCCTTCAGGGACCTGGCCCGCAAATGGCTTTTCTTTGACAATCATGTGGGGCTCCCTGTCAAACTCTCCCGGAGTCTCAGGTCGGCCCGTGAATGGGGCTGTCAGGGCGCCATTTTCTTCTCCAACCGGAGCTGCAAGGTCTACTCCATCGGCCAGCCGGAACAGATGAGGGCGCTGAAAGAGGAGTTGGGCATCCCGAGTTTCACCTTTGAGGCGGAGATGGCCGACCCCCGCTCCTTTTCCATGGATCGCTGGGAGGAACGCGTGGGTCTGTTCCTTGAAATCCTTGCCGACGCAATGAGGTAATCCCCGTGCAGATTGATTTTAAGGACGTCTTGAAAGACAGACACCGGCGGGCCATGCAGCACAAGGAAACGGGCGGGCTGGTGATGGGGTGCTATTCCGCCCTTCTTCCTGAAGAACTCATGTGGTCCTGCAATGTGCTCCCTCTGCAGTTTCTCATGTCCCCCGGTCCCTATGACGAGGCCCTGCCGCATCTTCCCCCTTACGTGTGCGACTGCTCGAGAAGCATCTTCGAGGACCATATCAATGGGACTTACGGCTATCTGGACGGCCTCATGGTTTCCCATGTGTGCGAAACCATTCGTGGGCTGGCCGGCATCCTGAGCGTCCGCCGGCCGGATCGCTATGTCCGTCTATTTACGGCCCCGGCCGCAAACGACCCGGGCGCACGAAGGCATCTGAAGACGGAATTGTCGGGTCTTGCCGAGGAACTGGAGCAATTGGGCGGGGTTCCCTTGAGCGGGGAGCGGCTTGAAGCGGCCATTTCGGTCTATAACGAGAACAGGGACCTCGTGGAAAAACTTTATCGCCTTCGAGGCCGGAACCCGGGGGCCGTGGAGCCGGAACAGGTGCTGTCCGCGGTGATGGCGAGCCACATCATGCCCAAGGATGAACACAACCGGATGATGCGCGAGTTCCTGAAGGCCGTCCCCGAAGCCCCACATACACCCGGAATACGAATTATTCTCTCGGGCCTCCTTTTTGAAAATGATGTCGTGTTGGGGAGTCCTCTGTTTCCCATATTGAAGGCGTGTCATGCCCTGGTGGTCTGGGACGATCTGGCATCCGGCATGCGATACCGGCTCAAGCCGGTTGACCATTCCCCGGAAAGGGATCCCCTGGATCGCCTGGCAGAGAACCTTCTCGGCCCCCAACCCACCCCGCTTCGATCGCCAACCGAGAGAAAAGCGGGCCAGATCCTGAAGGCGGCCCGCACCTACGGCGCACAGGGCGTCATCTTTCTTGTTCCGAAATATTGCGATCCGATGCTCTTCGACCTTCCGCCCCTCACCCGGATATTGAAAGAAGAGGGTTTCCCGACCCTCTCCCTTGAAATCTCGGGATCACTCCTTGAAGGCGCCCTGCGGACGCGCGTGGAGGCCTTTATGGAAATGCTCTCCACTTGAACGGGTGATCCGATCCGGGCGTGACGCGCCTCCTCTTGTCTGGAACATAGGGGCACTGGCGGGAAACCTGGGCTAACAGACCCTGATGGTGTCCGGAAACCGGTTGAGCTTCTCCATGCCGTCCTGGGCGACCACGAAGGTATTCTCAATCCCCACCACCCCCTGGCCCGGAAAGACGAACTTGGGTTCCAGGGCGATCACCATTCCCTCGGCCAGAGGCGTATTGATTCCCCGACCGATGATCGGCAGCTCGTCCAGCTCAAGACCCACGCCATGCCCCACAAACGGCACCGGGTCGGGATAGCCCATAAACCGGTCTGCGAGTCCGGCCGCTTCAGCGATCTCCAAGGCCAGATCATACAGGGTCTCCGCGGGTACCCCCGGCCGTCCCTCCCCGGAAAGGGCATCCTGAATCCCCAGTGCCGCCTCATGGGCCCGGACCAGGGTTTCGTCGAGACTTCCCATTGAAAAGATGCGGGTCTGATCCGCGATATACCCCTGTACGTTGGCCGCATAATCGATCAGGATGGGGGAATGGGGTTCGATCCGGTCCGTGCTGGCCCCCTGTGAAAAAAAGGGGCCCAAGCCCTTTCCCCCCAAGGGGCCGGCGGAATTGCTCACCATGGCAGCCCCCTTCCCGGCCATGATCTGACCATAGATCGACTCATTGTTGAACCCGCGGGTAGGGACAACGCCCGGATGACCCTGGCGCCTGTAACAGGCTTCAATCCGCGAGGTCAGGTCGATTTCCCTATCGGATTCCCTCAAGAACCCGGGCACTTTTTCGTATGTGGCGTCCGCCATACGGGCCGCCGCGGCGATCAAGGAGATCTCATAGGCGGATTTGATCATTCGGGTTTCTCGAATCCATGGGGAGACATCCACGAACTCTGTTTTTGGAAAGAGACGCTGGTAGGTCAGGTAGCGATTCACCGGGAGCACGTCCATCTCAAGCCCGATGCGGTCCAAGCCCCTCGTTCCGCCGTTACTCCGGATGTGCTCGGGGATCTGAGAGAAACTCTTGAGGGGGACGATCTGTTTTGTGACAGCATCCTTTACGGCCCGCTCCAGGCTTTTCCGGACCATGAGGAGGGATTGTCCCACCGAAGGAACCCACAAATGGGCATCCTGATCGGTCCCTGTAAAATAGTAGAGATCAATCTTCTGAACAACGAGCGCCCCATCCACCCCGTGGGAAGAGAGTTCATCCTGAAATCGCTTCAATCGCTTCGATATCTCTTCTTCCATCCGGGACACAGACATATCTATTGAATTCAAGTTTCGCGCCCCTTTGCCTTCCAGACTGGGAAGTGTAACGGATGGGGGCGGCTATTTCCAAATTGAGTTTCCATCGCCCTGGATAGACGTATCATGCCGGATTTATTGAAATGATAGCCTGATAAAGGGTGCCAACCTTGAATATTGAAAAAGCCTCCCTTGGCTTCAGATCTGCTGAACATGGTAGAGCAGCCATCTATTGCCATCCAATTCCACCATCCTGAATTCATAATTGGTTTTCCAACGTCACAGGGTCTGGGCAATCGGCCGCTCCGCTATCCCTTCGTTCCTTTTCCCACGGATATGCTGCCACAGGCCTCATCCAGCGAGGCATAAATGGGCACGAGATTCTGAAAACCGAAGATCTGGAAGACCTTCCTCACAAGGCCTCTCACGCCGCAGAAGGCCATGGCGCCGCCGGACGCCTTTACCCTCTGTGCAAGGGCGACCAGGACCCGGAGGCCGGCGCTGCTGATGTACTCCAGGCCACTGAAATCAAGCACGAGCCTTCCGCCTTCTATCCGGCAGGCAGCCATGCTCTTTTCAAAATCAGGGGCGGTCAAGGTGTCCATCCGACCCGAAACCATGGCCACGACAACCCCCTCTTTCTCCATGAATTGGATTTCCACCCCGTTATAGCCTCCATTATAGGGCTGTTTGCCGGTTGAACAGACACGGTCCTTTCTCTAAAAGCGGGTCCGGACAGTCTGTTCGGGGAACAGATACAAAAGGCACAGGGAAATGCCTGATCGGGCATCATATAGGATTCACTGCCCCTTCTCAAGGGAATTGCGAGGCCCAGGGGTGAGGCCTTTCAAAGAGATCGGCACGAACGATCTTAAACGGTTTTTCATTGACGAAAGAGGACTGATTCCGTAAGTTATCCCCAAAAAGGAACGGGTCGGCTATCAGCGTTCACAGCGGCGGCACATTCGCGCTAACGGGTTACATGAGGAATGGCAACGTTTTTGGGCATGTGAAAAGGCCCGGCCATGTTGGGGCGCCTTCTATCCAGCGGGTAACGGGTCGCGACGAATTTTACATTAACTTCTGAGGGGTTATGACCACAATCGGTGAAAAGTTTACGTAACCGTTCACGGGTTCACGGTTGAGGTTTGACGTCCTCAGTCCCAATTTGCACGGCAAGCATACCCCTGCGGCCCCGAATTGGGCGCTTCAAACGAGGAAATCGTCTACTCAGCAGACCCAAAGGCGCCAAAAAGCGACGTGATGCCTTTGAATCAGGTCCTTTCTGATGCCCTGGTCGCTAACTTTGAATCCCGCTACAGCGGGAAACGGGGAACCTGTGAACGCATACAAGATTACTTATCAAGGAGGGAACGGAAATGCGGGCAATCGTGATCGGCGGATTGGGAGGCATGGGTCAGGGCGTGGCCCGGGACCTCATCAAGCAGGAAAAAATCACAAAGGTGACGCTCGGGGACATCAACATCGATCCGGCGAGGGTGCAGGAGAAATTGCGTGCCAGCGACAAGGTGTCTCTGGTCCAGATCGACGTGAACGATCATGCCGGATTGGTGACCGCCATCGGGGAAAACGATGTGGTGGTCAACACGGCCGGGCCGTTTTACAAGACCGCCATCGCCGTTGCCAGGGCCGC
>Ga0209164_1001088_pt1 | contig 40401 bp, 37 predicted proteins | sample MTBNYHSulfiMetaG_FD_187458 | JGI IMG/M metagenome (GOLD analysis project Ga0209164, IMG submission 187458) | Enrichment culture microbial communities from rom New York Harbor, USA that are MTBE-degrading - MTBE-NYH (New York Harbor Sulfidogenic)... | ecosystem: Environmental > Aquatic > Marine >... | reverse complement strand
AACCTCCATAACATGAGGTTAATTTAACAGTTTAAAAGGGGGTCAACATACCGAATTTTAGGGGGTCAGTAAAGCGATTACTGGGGGGTCAATTTTGTGAAAAATGACAATATATAACTATCTATACATTTTTATCATAATTTAATTTATTTTTTTATTAAAATGAATGATTTTTTATTTTTTTTACATTTTATGATGTCATATTGATGTTTAATATTTATAACGAATTTATATTTTGTAATGTATTACTTCTTTTGATTTTTTTATTGCATCAATATCTATATATTTATTTAATAACGGATAAAAGTAATCTTTAATATTTGTTAATAATAAATCCTTTTTGTTAACTTTATTAAAAACATTTTCAGACATTGTTATAAAATGTCTGTCATAAGGATTAAAGCTTAATGATTTTATTATTGCTGCATCCAGAGTTACTAAGTCACGGGAAGCTGCCATGCATCCGGAATTCTCTATTACATGTGGTTTTTCACTGATAAATAATGTATTAAACAAAGCCTCACTGATACCAACAACATCAAATAAAGATCTGTAAATAACATTCATATCTATTATTGTATTAACCAGTTTTGGTTTACCATGGTAATTTCTTCTGCAAGTTTTTGGTATTAATCCAAATAAGTTTTTCATGCTTAAAGTAAAGAATAAAAAGCCCGGCAGTATTATACCCTTTATTTTGCTTAAACTTATTAATGATTTACCTTTATATCGAAAAAGAGCTTTAGGAATACATCCGTATAATTCTTTATTTTTTAATTCGTAGTTATATTTTTCTTTAACAATTTTTTTTATAATATCTGCATCAATATTTTTATTATTCCATGCTTCTTCAGTTACATTTATATATGTTAAATTTTCATCCTCAAAAAATTTTTTAAATCCCTGTTTTTTTAAAAAATAGATATCATTTTTTCTTATTATATCTTTTCTTTTATTCTCCTCTTCAGGAGAAAACTCCAACACCGGATCATTTCTCTCATATGAATATGCCTCGGTGATAATAATTTTTGCTTTTTTATATGCTTTTTTTAATCCTTTAATAAAAAATGATAGAGTTTTACAATCTGTGAAATATCCTTCTCTATCATTGCACCAATTAACTTTTATTATTATAATATCTTTTGAAAGATTTAAAATTTTAAGATATTCTGATAAATCATTCTTATCCATAATATACTCATATATCATTCTCTGCCCTCGGTCATAAATATTTTTTTAATTATAGATATTACATTCATCTAGTAATATAACATTTTTTGATATCCTGCCTGCTTCATCAATAATCATTTCTCTAAGGTCTTCATCAAATTTCATTATTTCCGGATTAATGTAAATCCTATCTATTAAACCGTCATTGTAAGGTAATGAAATACCCATTAATGGTAATGTTTTTAAAATTGAGTATTCATTTAGGTTTTCAGCAGAATTGTTAAAATATATTTTTTTTGTTTTTTTATTGTATAAAGCTCCTATAAATAATATTCTTTGATTTGATTTATCCATAAACTCTATTGTGCAAATATCAGGATAATCGGCATTGGTAATCATTGATATATTATTCATTATTCTTCCATAATTTTGATTTCCTTTAATATCGCCAAAAGTTGTTACGATTTCTACATCAAAAAAGGGCCATTTATTAAGCATCTTTTTAAAATTAATTTTTTCATCCGTATGATTTTTATTAACATCTCTATAATGAGGCAAATGAATAGCCCATATTTTATCAGAGAAAACCATTTTTACTCCACTGTTAACAACTCTATAAGCCCATTCTATGTCTTCAACACCCCAGCCTTTAAAATCTTCATCAAAATACAGATTGTTGTTAATTATTGATTTTTTAGATAATGATAAATTAAAGGTCCAGCCCATTGACCAATCAATATAAATTTTATTTAACCATCTTATATCTTCAGGTAAATTAATTTCATTGATATTTTTAGAAAGGTATTCATTATAGTAAAAATCAAAAGGTTTTAATTTAAAGTTATCTATATCCAAACCTTCATCATAATCTCTTGTCTGCCCTGCTACAAACAGAGGTGTTTTTGATTTTTTATGAGTTTCATAGTGATTACTTAAATAATTTTTAGGTATTATTATATCTGCATCTATAAAAACAATAACTTCTCCTGTTGCTTCTTTTATTGCCATATTTCTTGCCCTCGAAACATTCCATTTTTCATTAACCATTACAAGGATTACATGCAAATCAGGAACTTCATTTTTAATAAAATCAACAAGTTCTATACTGTATTCAAGACAACCAATAATAACTTCATATTCATTTTTTAATAAATTTTGCCTATTCAATGATTTTAAGCAATATTTGATATTTGTTATTCTTTTACAGTAAGGAATAACGACGCTTACTTTTTTTTCTTTCATAAATTGTTCTCCTAAAATTAATCCATTTTAAAAACTGTTTTTATAGAATCAATATTTATCTTTTTATTTGTATTTATATCGTATCCTATAAGATGGCTGAAAGCTTTTTCATAATCGCTTATTGAATATTTTTTTGTAATTAAACAACTATAATTAATAGGTTTTAATAAACTTTGAATAGCTTTATCCATAAAACAATGATATTCACCAAATGTTAAAATACTTGCACCTTTTGACAGCAAATCTGTTGGTTTTAATTTAAAGTTAAATTCTGGATCTAATCCCATTATTATAATTCTACCGCCTTTTTCTATCATTTCATATGCAAAATCCATTTGATTACCGACTGTATCAATGATTACATCAAATTTATGATTATTATTAATTTTATTAATCAGATTTTTTGTTAAATCATCAGGATAATACACATGATCCGAAAATTTTTTTAATAAATTATTTCTATAATCATCAATCTCCGTAATAACCGATAACCTTGATATTTGATTTGTAAATAACAGGCATAATGCCCCGATTGGACCACCGCCGATTATTAGAACAGATTCATTAAATTTAATATTACTTTCATACAAATTGTGAATTACACAGGCTGTCGGCTCAGTTAATACTGCAGTTTCCCAGCTCATATTATCGGGAATTTTATAAATAAATCTGTCCTCCCCGACATAGTATTCTGTGAATAGCCCGTCAACAGCATTGCCGACTTCATAGTCTCCGAATTTTTCGCAAAAATTGGTCATACCGTTTCTACAAAAACAGCATTTTCCACAATATTGAGTTGGATCAATGATTACTCTATCACCGATTTTAAAATTTGTTACCTCTCTTCCAATTTCAACAACAGTACCAACGGCTTCATGTCCAATGATACGGTTTTTTGGCCAGACTAATTTATTTTTTATTATATTAAGATCTGTACCGCATATACCGGCATAAAATATTTTTATTTTTACATGATTGTATTTTAAAATTTCCGGTTCTTTTTTTTCCTGTAATTCTATTTTGTTGCCTGTCCAAACAAGTGCTTTCATAGTTATTTTCCTAATATATTTATTATTTAATTTTCCAATTAATATTTTTTATTATCTCTGTATGCAGTTCCTCATTGGATGCTGCTATACAGGACTGCTGATTTTTATAACTTAAATCCATTAACAGTGTATCATCTAATGATTTACCGTAAGCATCCGTTATAATCATACCTGTTTTTTCAGCTAAAAAAACACTTGCCGCTATATCATATGGAAATAAATGTAATATATTTCCATTACCGACTTTTTTAAAATCATCCAATAAATTTTCATCATCTTTTAATAAACGGTTTCCAATATCTACATAAGCATCAAGCTGTCCTGTAATAATCCTTGATATAGAATACGATGCACTGTTAAAAACAAATATACCGCCGTTATTAGCTGATAAATCTATTAAATGCCCGTATGCATCAATCATTAATCTTGAAGGATGTCCGTTAAATTCTATTGACCAGAACATATTTTTTAATTGTTTTGTATTGCTTAAATTGGGTAATTTAAAAGGGTAGCCTTCATAGATTATTTTATCATTAGTGTAGTCTCCGTAGATATAATATCCGGATTTTAATTCTTTTAATAATGCATACTTGATATCTTTAATCCCGGCATCTTCTTTATACTCTGCGACAGCTATCGATATACAGCTCATCTCTAATCCTGCTGCAAATGGACGGGTGCCGTCTATCGGATCAATTATTAAAATATATTCAGGATCATTATCGATTTTTATTAATCCTTTTTCCTCTGTAAAAATTGCTATATTTTTTTTATTATTAAAAACAAATTCCAATACTGAGTTTTCTGCTAATATATCGATATTAAATTGAGCATCTCCTGATGTAGAATGACAATTTACAAGCCTGTTTTTTAAATTTCCTTTATTGTTACTGATACTGTTATAGACATAATCTGCTAGTTTAATAATGTATTCTTTCATTTAATATTATCCTTATTCAGTTATTTATTAATTTATTTTTAAATAAAATTTATATTAGATTTATATTTTTGTCGTCTGTTTAGATCCAAACGGACTTTTTTTATAAACTAATTAAAATTTTAAAATATATAATTTAATAAAAAATATTGTTTAATTATATATTATTTAGAATATATATTTAATACTTCATTATTTAATAAACCTTTATTATTAATTTTATATTCTTTTATAGTATTATTTTTTATAAGATATATTTTATCCATTTTAGATAATATATTTAAATCATGAGTAATAGTAATAGTTGTAATATCTGGTCCTAGATTATAAACATAATCTATAACATATTTTACTGTATTAGGGTCAAGATTGGCTGTAATTTCATCAAAAATATATGTATTTGATTTAAATGCCAATGCCCTTATGATGCCGATACGTTTTTTTTCTCCTCCGGATAAATTAGTTCCGTTTTCTGTTATTATTGTATTAAGGCCATCTGGTAATTTTTTTAGTAATTTAGTCAAACAAAGCTTATCTAATAAAAACAATATTTCATCATCAGATAATTGATTTTTTATATCTATATTTTTTCTTAATGTAGCAGTATATAGATATATATCTTGTGGAACTAAAATAATATTTTCACGTATTGATTTAATAGAAAAACTTGAAATATCAATATCATCTAGGAATATTTTACCTGATTCCTGGTGATATAATCTTAATAGCAAATTAGCTATTGTGGTTTTACCATTTCCTGTTTTACCGATAATTGCTATAGATTGACCTTTTTTAATATTAAGATTTATATTTTTTAAATAAAAATTACTTTCCGGATATTTAAATGTTATATTGGAAAACTTTATATTCTTCTTAATACCATTAAAAATCATTCCCAATTCATTTTCAGGTGTACCTGTTCTATATTCATTAATTCTTTTATATGCTGATTTTTGTTCCTCTATGCAAACCATCATACTGCTGATTTCAAATAACGGTTCTAACAACTGCCAGATAAGCATCAAAAATACAGTCAATAAGCCTATTGTAAAGTTGCCCTTATTTAATTCTTTTATACCGAAAAATAATATCAGTATATTTGCTGTCCAGGCAAGAGGTGCGTTGATACTCCATAATAAATTATGAAAGATAGTGTTTTTTATAAATAAACTATTCATCTGTTTTGTTATTTTATTTAATTGATTTAAAATATATTTTTGTAAAAGTTCATATTTAATTACTTTAATACCCGGTATTATTTCAATCAAGAGCTTATATAACTTACTGTATTTTAATCCAATTTTATATGATGTTTTACTTATTGGATTTTGCCATACTAAAAACCATAATATTAAAAATACAGCTATAAAAAAATATATAATAAATATCCATCTTGCAATAAGGGCAAATATTATCAACCATATAATTACAATTAAAAGATTTGATATGCCGTTGCATATTTTGATAAAACCTTCACTTACTAATTCACAATCTTCAACAATCCGTTTGGTAATCTCTCCTGTATTTTTTTTAATAAAATATTTATATTGATAATTAATAAATTCTTCTAATAATGATATTCTGAAATTTTCTAATAATTTATGTTTAATATTTTCTAAAAAGATTTGTTTTATAATTTTTAAGAATGAAATTAATAATATTATAATGAAAAATATTATAGAAATTTTTATTAATAATGATTCATTAAATGTTGATAAAATATCATCATAGACTATTTTGATTAAAAAAGTATTTAACCCGAGTAATATTGCTAAAAATAATGAAATTATAATGAGGCTGCCGAATAAGAATTTTACTTTATTAAGAAAGTATAAATAATCCAGTTTGTTTTTCATATCATGCTTTACCCTTATTTTTTATAAGCATAAAATATTTTCTTTTTTGTTTAAGCAGATCATTGTGTGTGCCTTTTTCTTTTATTTCTCCTTTATCAAGTACGTAAATCAGATCAGAATATTGAGCAAATGACGGCCTATGTGTGATTGCAATTATAAAAAGTATTTTCTGATTTTTTTTTAATTTTAATAAAAGATTTATTATATTTCTTTCTGTTTTTAAATCCATAGCAGATGTAGCTTCATCAAGTATTATTATATTTGCATTTTTTGCAAGGCATCTTGCCAGCAATATTCTTTGTTTTTCACCGCCTGATAAGTTTTTTCCCTGTTCTGCAAGTTCTGTATATAATCCATTGGGTAATTTATTTATATAATCCAATAAATCTACATCTTTGCATAAATCTAAGATTTCATTATCTTTAAGTGTTTTATTTAAATCTATATTATTTTTAAGAGTATCATTCAGTATAAAGCCATCTTGGCTTACAATGCCTATGATTTCTCTTATATTATTTGTTTGTATGTTTAATAAATCATTATTATCAATCATTATTTGATTTTTATTTACCTGAAATAATTTTAATATTAAATTTATTATTGTAGATTTACCTGATCCTGTTTCTCCGACAATTGTAATAAATTTATTTTTATTAAATTGAATATTAATATTATTTAATATATTAATTTTATTATCATATGAAAAAAATAAATTTTTTATTTTTATACAATCCTTAATATATTCAATTTTAATCCCTTTCTGTGATTCTTTTTCATGGGAAAATGCATTAATTATTTTCTTTATTGATGCCCATCCGCTCTGAATAATCGAAAAAGCATCGGTTAATTCTTTTAAAGGATTTATGATATAATTTGTAAAAATAATTATGGTTAATAATAACCCAAAAGTATAAACACCGGATTTCATCTTATAAAATCCTATTATAATGATTATTATATTACCTATATAAACAGGCAGTATAGAAATGATTTTTAATATACTGTTATTTATTGATGATAAGATGCTTACTTTTTTATTATTAGATGAGATATTATGAAGTGTTTTTTTATGATAATCATATAAATTATAATATTTAATTTCTTTTATTGTATAAAATACAGAGTAAAAATATGAATAAAATTTTTCTCTTATTTTTGTAAGTTCTTTTCCGCATTTCATAATTTTATTCTTAAAAAAATAAGCCCATATTAGTGTTATATTAAAAATCAGTATAAAAATAATACCTATATGATAATCTATAAAAAATAGTATTATGAAGAAGAAAATTATCAGCATTGTATAAAAAATTACTTTGCAAATATATAATAATACATCAGATGTAATATCAATTTCAGGTATTATATTGCTTATAATATCACCGCTTTTTGTATTTTGAAAAAAAGTATATTTGTATTGCAGTAATCTATCAGATAAATCATATCGAATATTTTTTCTTAATTTTAATATTATTTGCATTGATATTAAATTTGATAAAAAATTTAATATCATTGTTGAAAACATCAAAATAATAATTATTAATGCTATATTGAAGAATATCCCGGCGTCTTGCGTCGGTATATATTTATCAAATATGTATTTATATACCCAAGGAAAAATAAAATTTACACCTGCATAAATATATGTAATAATCATTAATAAAAGAATAAAAAATTTTGATTTTTTTAAAAACCCAAGCATTAGTAAAAAATTTTTCAATAATACCTCTTTATTTATTGATATATAATATTTTTAAGTCTATCAGCTATTGAAAGCCAATTATATTTTTTTGAAAAATCATTTATAAAATCGTTATTTATTTCATTATATTTTCTGTCATTATATGCATTCAATAATGCAAGTTTAATACTTTCTTTTATAGGTTGGTTAATTAAATAATATCTGTTAAAATCGACATTATCCAGTATAGGATTTTCTATCTTGCCGAATTCATATAATGCAGATTTTTTTTTGTATTTTATTCTATAAGTTAAATCATCAGGGATATAATCTTCATATCTGTTATCATCAATTATTATCTTTTTTTTGCCAAAAGCAATTGATTCTAATAATAATGGATGAATTTTTTTTGTTGAGTCAATATCAATAAAACAATCGCATTTATATAACTCTTCACTGCAGTCTTCATCACTGTTATTATTGCTTATAAATATTATATTTTCAATATTGCTGTATTTTTTAATTATTTTCTTCATATATAATTCACATGAGAGTTTAGTATAATTTACAGAATTAATCAGCATTTTATTCATTGTGTTGTTGTAATATTCACTCCTGTAATGCTTTTTATAATTATTTGGGATAATTATTTTTATCTGAACATCTTTTATATTATTAAACAATTCACAAAATGAAGTTAAAAGCATATCCAGATTTGTAAATGGAGAAGAATACTGTTCTGACCATAAAAAAGTAAATTTATTATTTTTATTATTTTTATTTGATTTTATTTTATTGATTTTTTCTGCATCAATACCGACAGGTAAAAAATTTTTTTTAATATTATCAGGATAAAGATTCATCTCCCATTTATGCTTTAACAGCAATTTATCATATGCATTAAGTCTTTTTTCATTAATAAATATTTCATAATTAAGATATAACTGCTCCTCCCAGAATATTCTTTGACCTACTGCTCTGTTTGAAAAAACAACCATATCTGATTCCATTATACTAGGCATTGCATCACCTATAAAATTGTTTTCCGTTAAATATATTTGTTTTAATAAATTAATTTTTTCTTTATTGGTAAAATATAAATATCCTTTATTTATATCTATTTCATTTCTGGGATCATATGCAAGCTCAATACCTGTGATTATACCTATTTTTTGAGTAGCTATTGCAAGATTTACAAACCAGTATTTATTTAGGTTATGATTAATATCATTCTCCAATGAAAAGGTTATGAATTTTTTTCTTTCTTTTTTAATATTATTTATAGAATTATTTGCATTAATTATTATATTATCATTATTGGATACAATTATAACTTCTTTTGAAATAGATGATATTTTTTCAAATATTACTGCAAACATTGCCTGATTAATCTTTTTATATTCTTCAGATATAATTGCAAGATTAAAATGCTCTTTTTTATATTCTGTAAATATACCTATGATATTATAGATTTTATTAGAATCATTTTGACTCTCCGGAATAAATGCTGCTTCTACTTTTTCTGATTCTATCAAAGTTTTAATATCTATACCAACTAATAGTGTTTTATCAGGAATTGATTGGATTATATCATCAATGTTTTTCAATGTATTTACAATATGCTTTTTTTTCTTAATTTCTTCCTGAAAAATTATAGTTTGTACTGCCCAGCATTCCAGCTCTTTTATAAATAATTCTATTTCCCAATCATTATGTTTTTGTATAAAATATTGATAATTTTTTCTTAATGAATTAATTATTTTAACAAAATCAATATTATGATGGAGATGATATGATTTTGTCTTATTGTTAAATATTATTTTACTGCCTGCTTTATATAATCTGTATCCCAGTTCAATGTCCTCAGCTCCCCAGCCTGTAAAATTTTCATCAAAACCGTCTGCTTCATCAAAGCTTTCTTTCCAAATACAAAAACAATGACTATAAAATAACTGCCAATTACCAGTCCATTCTGTTCCCGTATCTCTCATATAATTTAGAGCCATAGTTCTCAGATCATTTTCGGCAGGAAGATTATCAAAAAGTTCAATATTGTTTTCTATTATATATTCATTGATAAATGTTTTATCAAATTTTAATAAATCGGTTCTTTTGCCCAATGAAATAATTTTTTTATTATTTCTTGTTGCAATATCAAAATGGTGAAGCAGTTTATTCCCTACTACTACATCACTGTCCAGGAATATTAAACGGGCAGCTTTTGCAAATTTAGCACCGATATTTCTGTTTTTTCCTCTATTACCTGTATGAGAAATATAATGGTAAGAAATATTTAGATAATTAGAATATTTATTTATTATTGAGTCAATTTTATTATCTGAGCCATCGTCAATTATTATTATTTCAAATTTATTTTTGTCATACTTCTGTACCACGAAAGATTTCAGTACAAGGTTGATTTCATAATCCTTTTGATAGTAAGGTATTATTATAGAAAAATCATAATCCATTTGTTATCCTAATTATTATTGGTTTAAAGTGGTTCAAAGATTTGTTTGTGTAATGTTATATCATTATCGCAATGACAAGTATCCCTTAAACAAAAAGTAGGATGTTTAGGAAATTTTACACTCTCATATTCATTTGTTTTAAATATATTACCCAGCCAATCCTGACAGCACCATGCTCTAAATACATCACCTTGAGCAGTTACTACGATCTGTTCAAGTCCTGACCAGCAAAGCCAGTTTTTCCATTTATTCATTTTTTTTAAAATATATTCTGATGACGAAAATATTTCCGTTTCACTGTTAGAATAATAATTTTTCATTAATCCTCTATGAGGATAGGAACCATATTTACAATTATGCTTATTTGATAAATTATATAAATCATCCAATCTTTTTAACTGCTTTTTTGAATAATTTACCAGTACATGATCCGAATACAAATTTTCAAGTAATCCCTGAAATGATATAGGAATAGTTGGATTTTCTTGAAGTATATCCATGCCTAATTTTTCACATTCTTCAAAATGATCAGGGTACATCATAATCCTAATATGCAATGATGTTTTTTTATATAAATATTTAATAAGATTTTTAAAATTATCTTTATCAGCAAATTCTGAATGATAGCTTAAAAAAATATGATCCAGGTAAGGCAGTATTTTATCAAAGTATTCAATCTTTCTTGAACCATTTGATATTATACCGATTTTACAATCTTTATTTTTTATATATTTTATTATGTTTGGTAAGTTAGGATAATATGTTACTTCACCGCCTGTAAACTCAAAATAAACTTCTTTTTTACCTTTTATTTTAAATTTATCAATTACAATATCAGAAAACCTTTTAATATCTGTAATTTTCATCCATTTTGTTGAACTGTCATTTAATACATTATCACAATAGCTGCATGAATAATTACAGATATTACCGAGAGTCCAATTTACGATAAAAACATTTTTATGTTTTTTATTGTTATGGTCTATCTTTATTAGTTTTTTTACCATTTTTTTATCCATGTTTTACATTAATAATTATTTTTAAAATTTAAAATTTTATTTTATATCTATTAATATATCCTCTAATCTATCACATAATTCCTCTGCTTCAGACATAGTGATATTTAAGGCAGGTCTGATCTTTATAACGTTGCCAAATCCATATTGGGATGATCTTAATAAAAGCCCCTGTTTTTTCCCGTACTCAATAATCATTTTAGTCGTCTTTGGATTCTCTGAACCATCCGGATTAATGATTTCAAATCCGATCATTAATCCAATACCCCTGACATCCCCTATAAATTTATGATTTTCTTTCATTTTGTCTAATCTTTCAAGTATGTACCTGCCGACTATATCAACATTTAAAAGAAATTCGGGTTTTGATATTATTTCCAGTGTTTTTAATGCTGCAACAGCCGAAAGAATATTTGCTCCATATGTAAAAGAATGCTGAAAACCCGGAAGATCACTTAATGATTCTTCTGTTAAAATTGCAGCTATTTGGAATCCTGTACCGCCCAAACCTTTTGCGATTGTAATTATATTTGGTGAGACATCAAAAAATTGTGCTGCAAACATTTTTCCTGTTCTGCCGATACCGGTCTGTATTTCATCAAAAATAAGCACTATATTTAATTCATCACATAATTTTTTTATTGATTTAAAAAATTGGTATGGAGGTACTATATTACCACCGTTACCGCTTATAGGTTCCATAATCAGGCATGCTGTCTGTCCTCTTCCTGCATGTTTTACATAGTCATAAATTCTTTCAACACAAAGCATATTGCAGGTTTCGGGTTTCTGTTTATAAAAACATCTGTAACAATAAGGATCAGGAACACAAATATGCCCGGGTGTTAGATTATGAAAGCATTCTTTCCTAAAAGAATTACCGGAATAGCTTAAAGTCATCATTGTTTGACCAAGATGACTCCTGAAAAATGAAATAACATCTTTCTTTTTTGTATGATATTGAGCAATCTTTATTGCTCCTTCATTTGCCGTTGATCCGCCGCAAACCTTTGGATGTACTTTTTTTAAGTTTGATGGACATAGTGATATGAGTTTTTCAGCCAAATCGAGTATTGCATTATGAGCAAATGATGATGAACAGTGAATCAGTTTGTTTAACTGTTTTTTAACGGAATTTAATATTTCTTTATTAGAATACCCCAATGATAGATTAAATGTCCCGGCAGAACAATCAATATATTTATTGTTATTTGTATCATATAAATATATGCCTTCACCTCTGTCAATCTCTATACTTTCTGTTTCATAATAAAGATAATTTTTTATTTTTGTATTCATATTTACTCCTTTTATATCCTTACTAAACCATGATTTTTATTTTTATATTTATTGAAATACTTATTTAATTTAATTTATTTATTGAATTTATAAAAAATTTTAACTTTTGTCGTCCGTTTAGATCCAAATGGACAATTTTTTTAAAATTTGTAATTAATATACTATTAAAAATTTAATAATTATATTATTAATAAATTTTATTATAGAACTATAAATATTACTCCTTTTCTTAATCTATGTTTTTTAAAGTTATCTAACACCAAAACACTCTATGATAAAAAATATAGCTGATGTTTATAATGTTTTGGATTAATAATTGTCCATGCCATTTGATGTGAAAATGTTTTATTTATAATCTGTAAGATTTTAGAAAACTGAAAATAATTAATTATTTATTTTAAATTTGCTCCTTAATATTAGTTTATAAATATCATAAATAAATATAATGCTTTTTTTATATTAATAAAGGTGGAATATGGGTATAAAAATGTACTTTTATGGGTAAAAATAATAAAAATATACTTTTTATATTTTTTATTAAAAGATTAATTAATAACTTTATGATTTATTTTATAGAATTAATTTAATTAAAATTATTATCCAGATTGTCTTTTTTATTAATTAGACACATGTTTTTTTTAAGTGGTGCATTAATTTAATAATTAAAGAGAAATAAAAAAAACATGCACTATGTGTATGAGAGTTGATATGCCCTTATAGGGTTGATGTTTATTTTTTTAGATTATTTATTTTTAATCCCATTTTTTTAAAAAATAAAGGTATTTTTTTATCTTTATCTTTAATATTTCTGCAAATTATATCAATGCTGTTATTATAACTTAACGGTCTTTTTTTATCATTAATTTTTAAAATATCATTACTTATAGTATTTGCTATGCATTCACATTGAGGTTTTTTGAAATATTTATTCATTTCTTCCCATATATTCACTATGGATTTTTCTCTGATATTGCCCAATGATATCATCGTAAAATCACAAGGACAAATATTGCCGGATGAATCAATAAACATATAGTTATATCCTGCACAGCACCCGTAAAATTTTTGATTTTCAAAATAATCATATGCAAAAACCCCGGGATATCCTTTCTTTTTAACACAGCTTTTTTGCGCTTTAAATATAGTTTTTATATTTTCTTTAGATAATTTTTCTTCCGGCTTATCAGTCAGTTTTCCGCTTAATATTGGAGAGGTAAGGCGCATATCATTGATTCTGAGATTTTTAAAAAAATCTATTGTTTTAAAAAAATCATTTTTATTATCCAGCATATCTCTGCCTGGAACAAATGAAACGGCTGTATAAAATCCTTCATCCTGGAATAATTTTATTGCTTTTAAAGCAGTATCAAACATTCCTGTTTTTTTTCTTCTTTTATCATGAATCTCGGGTATATAATGATCTAAGCTTATTACAGGTATATCAAGCCCTGCCTTTTTTAATGCCTTAACTCTTTCCTGTGTAAGATTAAAACCTGTTGTAAAAAGAAGGCTCATGGATTTTTCACCGATACTGTTTATAATTTCTTCCAGGTCATCCCTTAAAAGAGGCTCGCCGCCTGTTATGCCGATGATGCTTGTACCCATATCCTGCACCTGTTTTATGCAGTCTGCCAGTTCATCTAGTGCAAGTTCGTTTTTTTTCTCACGGGCTGAGAATGAACAATGCACACAATCACATATGCATTTTGATGTTACTGCAAAATTCACAATCACAGGCAAGGGGATGCCTTTTGTAATGGAAACAACTCCGTTTAAATACCTGTCATAAGCTTTTGAAGGGTAGTAAGGTGTGAATGTATTTGTGTATATTTTATCGTTATGATCCGTCATTTTCATCTCTTTTAAAGCATATAAAAATCCAAGTTTTTGTTTTAGGGAGAGTTTTTTTATGATTTTATTGCTGCTCATTTTTATGACGGCTTTTAATCGTCTAAGTCCGTATAATTGTTTTCCATTTTTTATTGCCATAAATAACTCCCGATAGTTTTTGATTTAATATAACATAAACTGCCGATTATGTCGTCCGTAAAAAAAATATCAACACTGGTTTTTTTTATAATATTAAATAAGTTATAACAAAGTCACGACTAATAACGGCTCCTTGCATTTATTTGTGACTAAAATATTTTTTTATAATAAAATTAATATTATTTTATAAAACTATCGGCTAACTGTTAATTGATGCGTAAATTAAATTATTGTTATTTTGATTAAACATGAGAATGATTAATGCAGAGAAATAGAATTTATAAATTTATCTATCTTTTAGATATCAATTACTACTCTATATAAAATGTTGTTATTTCAACATAGTTAACTTTTTATTTTTTCTATTGCTACCTGGTATTTTTTATTTGTAATTTTTATTTTGTCTTTAAACACTTTTAAAAAGGCATCGATTGCTATTTTTGGTTTTTGGTCTATTTTTGTTTCTATCTTATAATCATCAAAAATCATAATCCCATTAATTTTTAGTAACTCCCAGCAAAGTATTGTATCTTCTAAAATAGCAGTATGGGAATGATCCCCGTCAATATATATAAAATCATAGCTGTTAAAATTTAAATTACGTAATATTTCTATTGATTTACCATTTAATTTTGTTACTTTATTATTATATTTGCCTCTTTTAATATTCTCATCAAATATATAGCTGTAATATGAATTGAAGATATCTATGCAGGTTATTTTAGAAGATTTATCTGTAAGTATGTTTTCTAAGAGCCATATTGTAGATCGTCCTTCATAACTTCCTATTTCTAAAAAAGATAAATTAGGTTTATTAATAAACCTTGCCAATGTTTTTTGCCATTCTTTGATATTGCAGTCAAACCAGAGTGAAGTAAAACGGTATTTTTCTTTTAAAGTGTGATTTTCATATTTTTTTATTAGAATATTCAGTTTATTTTTTATATCAGCCGGTATCCAATTACAATAATCATATATTCTTTTTGTTTTTTCATATGCAATTATAGGGAAAGGTTTAGATTCAAAAATATCAAAATATTTATTCATTTTGCCATTATTTTTGTATTTATCTAATTCATCGATAATTTGGATGATCCAGAGTATTTGAAAAATATTATTACATTTATTGATACTGAGGATAAATTGTACTAATTTTTTTATATTTATGTTTCTGAAAAATATATTTTTTAATTTGTATATTATTGAGTCCCGATATATTTTATAATCTATAAAATTAAAATCAATAATATAGCCATTAATCAATAATTCTTTAATATATAATGTATCCTCGCCTCCGGGAAGGCCGAAGTCAAAATTAAACACAATTTCCGTAATCATATGTAGATTTAATTTTCTATTATAATTATTTTTAAGCGGATTAAAGTCTTTAAAATTTATATTTAGCTTTTGCCAGTTTTTTGACGGAGGTAGTGATATATAGTGCATAGATTCAGGGGAAGTTTCTTTTTCTTTTAAATGTAATTTAATCCTGTTGTTACCGGTTGTTTTATACATAATTGCTAAACCGCTGGATTTTGATATATCAATAACTTTTCTGTTTAAATGCCAGTCAAACAAACTAAATACAAGACTTGACCATGCATTTTTTTTATTAATCACTTTCATTTTGATACCTATGAATTCTTCATTTTCATATGATATCTTAAGGCCGTTATTTTTTAAATAATTATAAGAAGAACCTAAATTATCTGCATATGCATCCCATGAATCCAATTTAACCAGATTTTTTATTTTCATTACATTTTTCCCTTTTGATTTTGTGTTTTAAATAATTAAATTTAATAATTTCCATTAATTAATTTTTTAAATGAGTTTTAGTTGTATTTTAATAATATTAATTATAATTGTCGTCCTATTAGATCTACCCGTACTTTTTTATAAAAAAAATTGCTGATTTTATTTATTTTTAATTCCTTTACTGTCATTGATTTAGGGATATTAACAAATTAATTTATATTTAGGCAAATTTTTTATTTTATAAATCCTTTACCGGATAATAAAAAAAGTGTAATATCATTCTCCCGGATAATCGTTAGACAGGAGAATTATTTATGCCATATGCTTATAATAATGAAGTTGAAATTTTTTATGAAACCTTTGGTGATAAAAAAAACGAAGCTGTAGTGCTTTTAACAGGTGCTTTACTGGATTATACTGTCTGGGAAAAACAAATTAATTTTTTAAAGGATGATTGTTATATAATTGCGGTAGACAACAGGGGATGCGGAGGCAGCAGTATGCCTGAATACAGATATACGATTGATATGCTCTGTGAAGATGTAGAGATTGTTATCAATAAGGAAGGTATTAGGTTAATTAACCTTTTCGGCTTTTCTATGGGAGGATTGATTGCTCAAAGATTTGCCTATAAAAACAGGGAAAAGATAAAACGGCTTGTTCTTTCAAATTGCAGTCTGGGAGTAGGCAATAAAGATATAATATTGCCTAAACAGGATGTTGCAAATATGTATTTATTTTGCGGTGCTTTAAGTGAGCACGATCTTGTACAGAATGTCATGGATTTTTGCTTTGGTAGAGATTTTAAGGATAAAGATCCCGGCTTTTATGAAAAATATTACAATCATGTGCTGCCTTTTGTAAAAGCGGTTGATTACCAGATAAGTGCAATACTTGATAAAACTCCTTTAATAGCTGATTACGATAAGCTGAATATGCCTGTGCTTATTTTTCTGGGTGAGAATGATCATGTTACCCCTGTTGAAAATAAAGATGTATTTTTAAAATATTTTCCGCATGCTGTAGTCAAAATACTGCCCGGTTATCATCTTACTCCTTTTTTACAGTCAGATAAGGTTAATGTGATAATAGAAGATTTTTTAAAAAATAATTAACAATAAATTTAAAATTATTATATAATTTTTTTATGAATGAACAAGCAGAGATTATTAGTAAAAAATATTTATACAGGAAGCTAATTATACAGGGTAAGATTAAATTATCATTAAAAAATGCGATAAAGCTTGCAGGTCCTGATTGTGCTTATCGTTTGTATTCCGTTAAGAAAAATATAAAAAAGTAAGGCAGGATATTTTTTTTTATTCATTAACTCAATGTAAATCTATAAAGAATGAAGAGTTTATTTTGGTGTGTCTAAAAGTTGTGAATTTTAACACAAATGACACGAAGAAATATCACAAAAAAAGAGTAAATAAATCCCTATGTGTTTTTAAAAGTGTTCATCTGTATTTATCTGCGGCTGCTTTTTTAAAAATGTTAAGTTAATAATTTATTATTAATTCAATGTTGCTTTTTTATTTATAAGGTTTATAATATTATCAAATGATTTTTAACCATAAAGATTGTCTTGTCAAGAATAGGGAAATAATATATAAAGCACATCTTAAAGATAATACAGAGGCATATTTTCATTTTTTAACTATAAAATGTAAGGAATGCCTAATAAAAGGTCTGGAAATGCTTTCTTATACTTCCAGATATTTTAGATTTAACTCACCAATGAAAAAATTCAGCTGTAAACAACTTGATTTTCTTACAAAGATTGATTATAAAAATCATCTTGCACTTGGGGCGGGTACTCTGGATAATAACAAATTTCCGGGAATGGGTATTGCAAGATACTTTAAGGTATCTGATAATCCTAATATTGCAGAAATAGGTATTACAGTATTGGATGAATATCAAAATAAAGGATTAGGCTCATTATTACTCAGTCTTTTAATCCAGTATGGTGTAAAAAATAATATTGATATTTTTTCAGGTTATGTACATTCTGAAAATATAGCTATGATGAAATTATTAAAAAAATTTAATGCAAAATTTTTACATAAAGATGGTGATTTAGTGTATATGCAGGTTATATTAAAAAATGTAATGGAAATGGTTAATAATAATCTCAATATATATTCTATAAAATGATTAATAATGTATTTTTATATTAAATTCTTAAATTTTTTAACTAAAAATTATTAATTTTAACTTGAAATTTTGTGAATAATTCAATATACTCGTAAAAACGATTGCGCAAACGTTTGTATTAATAATGGAAATTTAAAATGAGGTATATAATATTATGTCTGGTAAAATAAGATGGCTGGGTGCAGCATTTATTGATTATATTTCAGAAAATAATAGAAGGATAATTTTTGATCCCTGGACTAAAACCGAAGGTAATACAAATTGTCCTCTTGAAACTAATGAGATCGAAAATACAGATTTAATCATTGTCAGTCATGACCATTTTGATCATGTCGCTTCTGCATCTTCTATTTGCAAAAAAACCGGTGGATTATTATGCGGTCCTGATGAAACAATGAAAAGATTGATAAGTGAGGAGGGTTTAAAACCGGAACAAATAATTAATAACGGCAGCGGTTATTTAGCAGGAGGAGGAGCAAATTTAGATTGGGTAAAAATTATAGCTGTTCCGGCTTTTCATACTTCAAATACTTCCCAGCCTCTTGGTACAATAGTAATAATTAAAGATGGTATTACTTTGTATCATACCGGTGATACAGCATTATTGGCGGAAATGGAAATATATGCAAGGTTATATCCTGTAGATATCTTGATTTTACCGATTTTTGGTATTGCTACTATGGATGCCTATCAGGCAGCAGAAGCTGTAAAAATGGTAAAACCCAAAAAAGTAATGCCTGTTCACTTTGATTTTTGTAAAAATCCGTAAGAAAGATTGGATGAGTTTGTGTATATCTGTTCCAAAAAAAATCCCAATATTGATATTATTATGCCAGAATTGGGAATGTATAGCAATATTTAATATCAACTTAAGGAATAATATTATGAATAAAAAAATATGCATTTTAATAATTTTTATTATTTTTATTATTAACTGCAAAGGACTTAAGCCGGTACCAGTAGATATGGTTTTGGTTAAATCTGGCAGCTTTATAATGGGGGATGATAATGCTGTTGACAGCAATCAGAAACCTGCTCACAAAGTTAATATTACAAAATCATTTTATATCAGTAAATATGAAGTAACTTTTGAGCAATATGATGTCTTCTGTAATGATACAAAAAGAGAATTAGCAAGAGATAATGGTTGGGGCAGGTGTGATATGCCTGTTATATTTGTAAGTTATTATGATGCAATAGAGTTTTGCAACTGGTTAAGCAGGAAAGAAAGATTAATACCCTGCTATTCACCAAAAAAAGATGATACTAAGAAAAAAAAGAAAAGTAAAGTAAGGAATTGGCAATGTGATTTCACTGTAAATGGTTACAGGCTGCCAACAGAGGCAGAATGGGAGTATGCTGCATCAGGTGGGAATAATACTAATAACTATATATACAGCGGCAGCAATAATCTGGATGAAGTTGCCTGGTACGGCGGTAATTCTGACAGAAAGCCGCATCCTGTAGGTAAAAAGAAGCCTAATGATCTTGGTGTCTATGATATGACAGGCAATTTGTGTGAATGGTGCTGGGACTGGTTTGACGGCAGGTATTATGGCCAATCTCCTGTTGATGATCCAAAGGGGCCTGATAAAGGAAGCTGGTTTAGATCAATACGAGGCGGGGGATTTGATAACAGTAAAATTGGTATGACCGTGAAATTTAGAGATACTGAAGACGGTATTTGCAAGGAAAAAGATTTTGGTTTTCGTATTGTAAGAAATGCAGAATGAATTTAATTAATTTCATATATTTTTTAATAAAAGGAGTTTATTTATGGAAAGAAAATATGATGCATACTGTGGATTATATTGCAGATCCTGTGTGTTATTTGATGCTACATTAAACGGTACAATCACTGAAATGGCGACAAAAATGAATATGAAAGTTGAAGATGTGGAGTGCCATGGCTGTAAAAGTGATAAAGTATTTTATTATTGCAGGGAATGTGTTTTAAAAAAATGCGCTAAAAGTAAAAATATTGATTTTTGTATCCAATGTGATGATTATCCATGTGAGGAGTTGATTAAATTTAAAGATAATCCAGAGTATCCTTATCATATAGAAGTTTTTGACAGTTTAAATTGCTTTAAGGAAAAAGGGATGGAAGAGTGGCTAAAGGAGCAGAAAATAAGATGGAGTTGTGATAATTGCGGTGCTGTTTTTACGTGGTATGATCTGGAATGCAAAAAATGCGGAAATAAAACAAATGGCTATAAAAAGGTAATAAAATAGTAGAACTTAATCATAAATTTGTCGGAATTTTATAATTATTTAGGAGTAAAAAATGGGAGATTTACCATTAGCATATTGCGGTATTGACTGCAATAAATGCCCTGTTTTCATATCTACAACAACTGATGATAAAAATGCGATTATTGACTTTGCAAAAAAAGTATATGACAGATACGGAGGTGATTTTGATAAGCATAAAAGAATGCGGTGCCTGGGATGTGCTGTCGGCAGTAAGATTAAACCGGAATATTGTGATATTTGTGAAGTTAGAAATTGTGCTGTTTCAAAAAAGTACAGTACATGTGCGGAATGTGACAGGTATGACTATTGCATGATATTAAAAAAGCAATTTGAGAATGCATTACAGCCGACAAAAGAAAATCTTGATATAATCAGGAATAAACAGCAATTATTAAATAAATCATTATAAATTTTATAGAAAAAATAATGGATTTTAAATTATGAAAGTAAATTTTATTAATACTATAGTATTTGTTAAAAATATAGAAAAGACAAAAAAATTTTATTCAGAGGTACTTGGTTTAAAGATCATTAATGATTATGAAACTATAGTTTTTTTTGAGAATCATTTTGTTATACATAATTCTCAAAGCATAATTAATACGGTTTTTAAAAAAGAAAAATCATACTCTAAATCAAAGCAGGGTAAAAATAATTTATTGATATACTTTGAATGCAGTGAATTGGATAAAATTTTAAAAAAGGTAAAAGATTCAGGCATGAAGATTATTCACAACATTGAAAAACAGGCCTGGGATCAAAATGTATTTCGTTTTTATGATTATGACAATCATATTGTCGAAATCGGGGAGCCTTTTAGATTAACAATAGATTAATATTTTAAGGAGAATAATATGTGTAATGATAAATTATTAAAAACTATTTTTTGGATTGATTACTGGTTTGTAAAAGATAAAAAAGAAAATTATGGATTTGATGAATTAGAGGGAATCTTATTTGATGAGATTGTTGAAAAATGGAAAGATTCAAATAAATTGAATTTATTTGAATCAATAAAAGATAAATACGGTAAAAAATTATTTGATGTAATTGATAAAATCGTAAAATGGAATTTGTTAAAAGACTGGAAGGAAATAGCAGAAAATGAAAAAGCTAGTACTATAGATGATTTAATCAGGTTGTTATGGAATACACTTGATAATAATTTTAAATATACAAGTAAAAAAAATCAAGATGGCAGTGTGCAATTTTATTGTACAAAATGTCCGATTCATGATTTAGGTAAGGAATTAAACTGTACGGAATTACTCTACTATCTGGTATGCAAAGGAGATCCTTATGTAGCAGAAGGTATAAATCCTAAAATCGGATTTAAACGTATAAAAACTCTGATGCAGGGTGATGAACTATGTGACCATTTTTATTATTATAAATGATTATTATTGACATATATATATTATAATTATACTAATTTTTAAGGTAAATATGGATTTAAAAAATATATTAAACAGCATTTTTGATTATAATCATACTATACTTAGAGATTATTTTAATACATATGAATATCTTTGGTATATTTTATCTGACTTAAAAAAGATTATTTTTGAGATATCAAAGGGCTTAAATAATGATTTTATTAAAAAAGGTGATAATATCTGGATAGGAAAGGGCACCAGGATTGCAGATACTGCATGTATAAAAGGACCGGTTATAATAGGTAATGACTGTGATATAAGACATTGTGCTTATGTAAGAGACAATGTTATAATTGGCAGTAATGCTGTGATTGGTAATTCAACGGAAGTAAAAAACTCTATTATTTTTGATAATGCTTCTTGTCCGCATTTTAATTATATAGGCGATTCAATTATGGGATACAAGTCTCATCTTGGAGCCGGCGCTGTTTTATCAAATGTTAAATTAATTGATAAAAGGATAAATATATATATTAATGATCAAATTATCGATACCGGTTTAAAAAAATTTGGATCTCTTATTGGCGATTATTCTGAAATCGGCAGTAATTCTGTATTAAATCCCGGCTCTATAATTGGTTCGGGTACTATTGTTTATCCATTATCTAATGTTAGAGGAGTAATACCTGGAGGAATGATTTTTAAGAATGATGGGAGCTTAATAAAAAAACATAATATTTAAAGGTGGATTTTATGGCAACAATGAAAGATGTTGCTGAAATGGCTGGTGTATCAATTACTACAGTTTCTCATGTTATTAATAAAAGCCGTTTCGTAAGTGAAGAAGTTATAAATAAAGTAAATGAAGCAATAGACAAGCTTAATTATAAACCTAATATAGTTGCTCAAAGTTTAAGAAAAAAAAAGACTTATACTATTGGCGGAATTTTTTCTGCAAATTTAAATCCTTATTTTGCTGAGGTAATAATTGCAATAGAAAATTCCTGTTTTAATAATGACTACAATATTATTTTATGCCATTCATCCGGTGATTATAGAAAGGAAATCAATTTTCTCGATGTACTTGTACAGCGTGGAGTTGACGGCATTATATTGGACTCAATTATTTGTGATTTTAATAAAGCAGTAGATACAATACACAATATAGAGATACCTGTAATTCTTATGAATAGAGAATTACCTGGACTGGATAAGGATGTTATAATTGTTGATGATTTTATAGGCGGATATGATGCTGCAAAATATTTAGTGGATAATGGTCATAAACGTATTGCATTTGTTACAGGTAAAGCTCCTCCTTTTCATGTAGTACATCAAAGGATATTGGGATCTAGAAAGGCTTTTGACGAAAATGGATTAAAGATTGATTATGATTTAGTTTTTTTAAGTGATTTCAGCTTTCAGGGAGGATATAACTCCATGATGGAAATATTAAAAATAAAAAGTAAACCAACTGCAGTTTTTTTTCATAATGACGTCATGGCAATAGGAGCTATATCTGCTGCAAATGATAAGGGTATAAAAATACCTGATGATATATCCATATTAGGATATGATGATATAGAGGTTTCATCATTTACAATACCGAGACTTACATCGGTTGCTCCTCCCAAGATGAAACTTGGAGAGAAAATTGTTAAACTTTTATTGAACAGGATCAATGATGAAAATATCCCTTTACAGAAAGAGATCTTAAAACCTAAGCTTGTAATCAGGGATTCCTGCATATCTATTAAATAAAATATTATATAATGTTTTTATGGATTATGAGGATGTGAATGAAATATTAAATAATATAATAAATTATTTAAAGTGCAAAAAAATAGATTGCAGGATTATATCAAAGGAAATCCCCTGCCGATTACTTGGTGCTGTTTATAATTATATTGATTATGATGATGGTATTATTACAATTAATTGGTTTTATGCTATAGATAATATGACGGACAGCCTGACCCGTTTAGCACATGAAGCCGGTCATATTTTACTTAAGCATTATTTAATACCTGCAGATAAGGATGACAATAAGAGATATCCTTATGAAAAAGCAGCGTGGAAAAAAGCTTGTAAAATTGTAAAAGAATTAAGATTGCCTTTTAATAAATCCTTAATGAAGAAAATATTAAATGAGTATAAGGAATAAAAAATAATAACATTATTTTTATTCTAATTATTCTCAATATTTATCCAAATCTATACAAAATAATATATTTATAATAATTAATATTGTAAATATGAGAATTTTATGGTATAATGTCTATTAAAGTACAAAGATGAGAACTAATTAATTGATCTTTTGTATTTATTTTATTGGAGAATAAAGGAGTAGGAAAAGATGAATAAAATTGTTATTATAATTTTAAGTATTGTATTTCCGGTACTTATAATTTTATTTAGCATCTATTATATTTATAGATATTATTCTAAAAATTATTCATAAAGAATTTTGTATCATACATAACAGGGATTTTTTGAAAGGATAATAATTATCATGGAATTAAAAATTAAAGATATTGCAGATATTTTGAATGTATCGGAAAAAACTATTTACAGATGGGTAAATGAAAAAAAGATCCCTGTTTATAAGGTTAATCATCAATACAGATTTAATAAGGAAGAAATAAACAGCTGGATTTCTAAAAATAAAATATCATTTATACAGGAAGAAAATAAAGGAAATAATTATACAGAAAATCATAAAATATTAAAATTATCCGACTTAATAAAAAACGGAGGTATTTTTTATAAGATTGAAGGTGATACAATACAAGAAACAATTAAAAATGCAGTTGAATTATTAAATATCCCTTCATGTCTAACAAAAAAACAGCTTTATGAATCAATAATTGAACGTGAAAATCTATCTTCTACAGCTTTAGGTAAAGGAATATTAATACCGCATGCTAAAGAAATTTTATTAAATGATTTTAACAGTCAAAGTGTATCCATATGCTTTTTGGAGAATAATATAAAATATGATTCAATTGATGATGAACCGATACATACTTTATTTATCGTTTTAAGTGCCGATACCAAACAGCATTTAAATGTTTTATATAAAATAATCCAGTTATGCCAGCAAAAAGAGTTTATCTCATTATTAAAAGATCAAAAATTAAGGAACGAAATTATAAGTTATATTGAGATAAATAATTTATAATAATTCTTTATCAGATTCCGGTTGATTATCTTTACTCTCTAATTCTTCAAATTTAATATTACATTTATCAATTAGTAATTTAATTAAAACAGGGACAGGTATTGTTGTTACAATAGAAAGAATTATAATTGCATTAAAAAAATTAGGATCAATTATTTTTAATTGTAAACCGACAGCAGCCGCAGCAAGTGTGGCGGAAAGCTGAGGTATAGTCATTAATCCTGCACATATGGATTTTTTTTGTGAGAATCCGGATAATGTCAATGAAAGCCATCCTGAAAAAATTTTACTTAATACTAAACCTAAAATAGTTAAAATTGTAATTAAAATATTTTCAAGCTTAGTAAAAATAATCAAAATATTTGTATTCATACCAATGTGAAGAAAAAGAAAAGGTATTAATATTCCATATCCTATACCTTCGATTTTTTGCTGTAATATTTTATTATTCGCATGGAAATCTTCACACCTGTATAATGCCATTCCGGCTAAAAAAGCACCGACTATAATGTTTATTCCTATTAATTCACCAATAAATATGGTTAATAATACCGTACTTAAAAAAAATGATATTCTCAAATCATCATTTGGATGAATGTTTTTAAATATGATTCTATTAAATTTCGGGACCAGCCAAATTACACTTACAATATAAAATGCCGTTGCAATAAAAAACAGTAAAAAAAAAGGAATATAACCGATTACTAGAGGATTAATTTTATCAAAAATTGAAATGCTTCCTTGCACAACATTAAATAGGTAATGCCGTTTTAATTGTACACAGATTGCGAGTAGGATTAAGCTTAAAATATCTGTAATAACAGTTGCAGAAAGGACAGCGGCTCCAAATTTTGTTTTAGTTATTTTTAATTCTTTAATAATTGGAAAGACAATCCCTACGGAATGAGATGCAAATAATGAAGCATATAGTAGTTTACCTATTAAATCATACGGTTTAAAATACCAGTAAACAAAAAAACCTGTAATTGCAGGTATTGTAAAAGTAAAAATACTTAATAAAATTACCGGTTTTTTTATGATAAATAAGTAATTAAGATCTACTTCTAAACCTGCCAATACCATTAAAAATACCAATCCTAAAAAACCCATAGATTCAATTATCAGATATAACTGCTCGGACGGTATTCCTCTGCCTAGAAATTTTGTTAATAATTTTAAAAGATTTAAACAGTTAGGGCCAATTATAATACCGATTATAATTATACTTATTATTATAGGGAAATACACTTTTTTTAATATCTGCGGTATTATTGTTACAACCACCATTAATATTAAAAACATTATTAAAAATGTTAATCCTGTCATAAAATATTCCTTAATAAATGTATGAGTCTTAATTACTTATCTATATATTATAAAATTGGGAACCCTTTTTATCAGGTTCCCATAAAAGTATTATTAAACTTTTTTAATATTTTTTTTATTGATAATTTCTGTTATTTTACCAATAATTAGCAAGATCCCGCCTATTAATAACATTATGACGCCGACAATTAATGCTGTTAAATTATTCATGAAACCTAAAAGTATCGGCACTAGACTTATTGATATTATTATCCATCCAAATGGATATACAATAGGAGTTTCTTGCTGATTATTTTCATTGTTTTTATCTATTTTCATATATTACACCTCTAAATTTAAATTTATTTTATTTAATACTAAATTTATTTGAGAATTATATATATTAAGTGATTAAAAAAATATTTGTTTAACTTAATAATGTTTGAGGAGGTGGTTTTGCATATTGAAGATTATTATTTATAGGGTCATCATATATAATAAATAAATAACTATTTATTATATAAAAATAATTAAATGTTAAAAAATCAAGCAGTGTTTTTTTATTAAAATTTATTAATAAATTAACATGTTTATTTCTATTAATTAATGTATTTGTATTTCTGTTATTATTTTTTATTCTATTTGGATAATAGTTTTCATTAGTTTCATCAAAAAAAGAATACTGTGGATATGTATTTAATCTTAAAAAATTAATATTATCTGTACTGATACAAAGTATCAGGAAAAACAAATAACCTATAAAAAAATTTAAGCAATATTTACTTTTCATATTATATTTATTTCATAACAAGATTAATTATAGTATTAATTATTTATTTTATAAACAGAAATATTTATAAAATTATTAATAGTTTTAATTATTTTTTTTGCTGATTTTTTCTATTTCATCGGCATAGTTAAGTAATACTTCTTTGCCAATTTCGATCTTTATTTTTTTTACTAAGTTATAACCTATCGCAGATATAGTAACAGTGTATTCTCCTTCTTCTAAATTTATTCTTGTTTGATTATAATATATTTTCTCATTTTCTTTATTATCTGTAATTATTATTTTCCAGTTTCTCAGATATTCAGGCTCTAAAACAAATGTCCCGCCTTTTTTAGGCAGTTTGTATTCAAGATAATATTCAGGAGTTTTTTCATCTATTATAAATGTTGATGTAAAATCAAGATAGCCTTCATATTCAATTTTTAAATTATAAACACCGTATTCAATATTTCTTAAAAATTTTCCATCAGCGCTGTGCAGATACCATTCTCCATTTAATGTGATAACTGCATCCTCCGGTATATTATATAACTTTATTTTACCCAATGATGCTGTATCTATATATTTACTGTTGGCATTTTTTAATAAAAGTTTATTTTTTGTATCATTTAAAGAGAATGATAAAAATCTATCAATTTTTAATTCTCTTAATTTATACCAGTAATTATCCATGTAATTTGGTACTTCTCTAAATTCAGATTTTTGTTCATATGGATTCCATGTGTTAAATAATACATTATCATCATCTTCAAAATATATACCGTTGGAGTTAGAGTCTATAAATAATAATTTTACTTCTGTTTCTCCCCAGAAAGTTTCCTGTATATCTTTTGCAGAATAATATGTAACATTTTGCATATAATAATTTGTATTTTCTCCTTCAATGACTTTGTAAATAATAACATTTATACCGTCAAGATTTAATTCATAATATGTATAAAATGGTATGTCGATTACACTTTCCATTACGGTTTCCCATGTAGTATATGTTTCCGGAACCCATCTTATTTCTGTTCTTGACCGTGTTTGAAAATCTGTATAAAACTCTGTTCTGAAAGATGTTGTACCGTCAGGATTAAAGGTTGTAACTGTTCTTGATCTTTGTATTGGTATAGTTTCCCAGATTGTAACGGTCTTAGATACATAATGTGTTTTTGTTACAAGTCTCTGCCTGTGTACAAGTTTTGTATTTAAAATATCCAGATTGTAATATATATTCTTTTTTGATTTATTTGGTTTAATAACTTCATTATTATTTAAAATTATAAATCCTTTTTCATTTATATTAATTTTATATGTATTTCCGGTAAAATAAATTAAAGCTGATTTGTACTCTTTTTCATTTTTAAAATTAATTTTTTGTGAGTATAAAGGCGGAGTGGTCCATAAGAAATCATAAAAAATATTTTCTTTTACAAGCAAAGGCAGTTCTTTGTCTTTTATTTCTTCTGAAAATTCCGACCATCTAGATACTGTCAGGCATGAGGATAAAATAATCATTAAAATTAAAATAATATAATTTTTCATTTCATAGTCCTAATTAAAAAAATAATTGCAATCATGTCATTTTAATATGATGCATAAAATTATATAATGTTTCAAAATATTTTTATCGAATGTTTATAGTATTTTATAAGCCATTCTTTTGCTTTTACAATTCTTTGAAACATTTCACTATTTCCTCCCGAATCAGGATGATAAATCTTGCTTAATTTTCTGAATGTATTATTTATCTCATCGATGTTAGATCTGTCATTTAATCCAAGTATTGACAGATAAAAAAATTCATCGGAGCCTTTATGTATTTTTTTTTCAGTCAGCATATTGTTTTTATTATTTATTGTTTCATAACTTCCGGATGTATAGGTTTTGACAGTAAATAATTTATGATATTTGCTGATTGTATGATGATCCCAATGCGGTATAAATTTTGTATAACATCCAGGGCACCATGGATAATAATTTTTTTCTTCAAATAGTATTCTTTCAGAATTATTTTTGCAGTTATGAAAAAAATATTTTGAGTCTGGATAAATACCGAGTCTTTTTACAGGTTTTATTGTCCATATATTATATAATGTCATTAATTTTGAATGAATTTTAACAGGCGGAGGAGGAAAAGTTTTGTCATAAAACTGTGTTTTTAATATTTTTTCAATTTCATATGGTGAATGTATTACAGACATTGCTTTTTCAAGGATTCTAATATCAACAGAATATGTCAATAATTTTAATTTGTATTTTTCATCCAATTTTATCGGATATTTTTCTATATTTTTACCATATTTTATTTCATTATAATTTAATTGATTTTTTAACGGATGATTCCACCATATTGACGGGAAAAATTGTGTATCACATTTTCTGCAATAACCTGACTTGCCAATTATTTGTATTAAATATATTAGATCATTAGTACAAAGATGTCTGTATGAGCCCTGAAATATATCTGATTCCTTTATTATTTCCTTATATTGAGCATAAATTGTTTTATTCAATTTATATTCAAAATCAAAAAGCACCCAATCCCTGTCAAGGTCAGGGTTTCTTAATCTTTTTATTTTATTTATTAATGCTGAAAAGCTACTTGCATATTTTGCCAGATTAATTATTCTACTTTTTGTTAATGAAGTTCTTGTTAAGAAATATATTTTTATTATATCTTCGACAGTTAATTCCATGCTATTTTCATTAATAATTTCAAATTTAATAAAATAATTATTAGTATTAAATTAAAAATATGTGCTGTATATATTCTATATATTAAATTCATTAAAGTTTCTAACAGCCTCAATATGTTTTATAAACAACTCCTGCTCTGTTTTACCAATATTTTTAATTTTTTTATATGTACTTCTCAGTAAAAGATAAAGCCCCTTTTTAATTACAAACCAAGGATATAATTTAAAAAAATTTGTTTTAAAAAGAACCTTGTAAATTGAATTACGTGTCTTGCTGAATTTTTTATTAAATTTCCATTTTAAAAAATCTAATTCGTTTGAGCTTAGATGTTTTGTTTTAATATTTGCAATATAGCCATTATAATATTTATAATTATTACTTGTTACTAATCCTGCATTTAAAAGTTCATCTCTTAACTCTGTTTTTAAATATGGTGTTACAATCTGTGACATAACAAAATCTACTTCGGTTTCTAAAATAAAATCATAATTATTCTTAATATCCTCTAAGTCATCATCAGGATTTCCTATGATTATACCTCCAATTATCAGGATACCATTCTTTTTTAAATAGTGAATTGCTTTTCTGGATTTTTCTAATATCGATCCTTTTTTTAGATATTTTAAATTTTTTTCAGAAGCATTCTCTATACCTAAAAATACCCAGTCAAATCCGGCTTTTGCCATTTTTTCTACTAATTTTTCAGAGGATGCAATACCTGTTGTGCTGGCCTGGACAGCATATCTGATATCATTTAATCTTCTTTCTATGATAATGTCACATATTTTTTCAAGACGTTTCACATCAAGAGTTATATTATCATCAACAAAAAATATCGATTTTATTCCCACCTTTCTTGCTTCTTCAATATCTTTAATTACTCTTTCTACTTCATATTTCCGAAAACTCTTACCATACATATGTCTAATACTACAAAATTTACAGTTTAATAAACAACCTCTTGATGTTTCTAGCATATCAAAGGATCTTCCAAAATGATGATACCCCTTCCATAACCTAACATCCCTTCTCGGGGGTTTTAAATTATTAAGATCTTCTAATTTTCTTTTTTTATTATGAATAAATATATCATTTTCTTTAAAAGACAATCCATCAACCGATCTTAAATCCCCTTTTTTTTCTAATATATTTATCATTTCGTTAAAACTAAATTCAGATTCTCCCCGAAAAATGAAATCAAGACATTCAGCATCATCACTCTCTGATATTTCTTTATGCATTAATGTAGCGTGATAACCGCCTATTGCAGTCTTAATATTCTGATCTAATTTTTTAATAAATTTAGCAATTTTTATCGCAGTATCGTATTGAAAAGTCATCGCGCTTAAACCGATTATTTCAGGTTTTGTTTTTTTTATTGCCTCCAGTATTCCTTTTTTAATATTATTTCTTTTTAAAATTAGATCTGCAATCCATACTTTATGCCTTTTGTCTAAATTACCTGCAATAGAAGATAATGCCAGATTAGGTGATTTTGCTTTATAAGTCTTGCCATCATTATATACATCTGGCATTGACATTAATAGAATATTCATTAAATTCTCCTGATTTTTTTTGTATTTATATTATAGTAAATTTTTTAAATTAAAACAAAATATTTATTGTTAAAGATAAGTATTAAAGGGTAAAAAATAAGAGTCCAGCAAGCTGTTAACCCGCTGGACAATTAATTCAATAGTAATATCATTGGAGGGTAATTGAACTATTGCTTATTTAAATTATCGTATTTTTTTATTTTATCTTTAATACTTTTTGCAGTGCTTTTTTATAAAAATCTGAAAGCTGATAAATTGATTCATAGAGGATGCGGGTTTTAATCCATGCTGATGCTTTAATGTCTTCACTGAATTCTTTGTTTTCCATTATAGATAACAGTATATCCTGAGCAGAAGATGATATTACATTAACTGCTTTTTCTCTTTCACTGTTTTCAAATAGACTTGATTCCAGTTTTGTTATTTCTGCTTCAGACTCCATGGCAACTGTACCGTCTTCAGGAATTTTATCAACGATGCTTTTACATATTGTTTTAATATTTCCTGAATTTGCAATTATTAATTTTATTTTTTTTTCTACATTATCCCAGTCTACTTTAAACTCTTTTTTACAAATTTCTGTTTTAAGTTTATTAAAAAGCTTTTTATCATGACCGGGTACAGGCAGATCTTCAAGTTTTAAAATTTTAGCTCCTTCTAAAATCGATCCTCCTAGATCCGGCAATAAAACAGGAACAGATGTCAGTGGTATTTCTCTGTCAAACCATTTCTTGAAAAGGAACATTTTTTGATCGGTATAAACTTTGCCGTTTGTTGATTCTATTACCTTTAAATCTGCATGAGACAGGTATTTATATGAAGCCTGCTCTGGAGTATTAAAATAATTACCTGTGTTTAAAAAATTAATTTCAAAAAATGCACCTTTAAAGTGAGTCAGCCTGTCCGGGAATGATAAGTCAAGTCCAATCAGTACTATTGTATTTGAGCCGATAATTCTCGCAGTATCAAATGCCGTAGTTGCGACAGATCCGCCGGCACATATACTTCCTCTCTGACTATTATTTTCATCAAAGTATTTTGTTATAGGGAATATTGAAGAACCTGTAAAATAATTATTTATTTCTGATAATTGAAATATTTTTGGATATACATTTGCATCCGTTACAATAATTGGATCTTTTATTTTTTCATTTTCTAAAAATTTATAATTCCAGTATTGCGGGTCTATTGTTACTATTATATCCGGTGTAATTAAATTTTTTTTAAGATATTTATATACCGTATCAACAGCTATGATTATTGCAGAATCTTTTACTTTTTTTAAATAATCAATACACTTGTTTAAATTTGGACCTGCTGCTACTACAACTGCAATGTTGTCTTTAGCAATATTTTTAATATATTTTATAGGTTTGGAATACAGGCATCTCGGAAGGTTATATATTAAGTTTTTTGTCCAGAGTTTTTGAAAATTACAAAAAGTTGCGGTATTCATGTCTTTTCTATCAAGGACATATGAGATATAATTCTGGGTATCCTTATAGTAACTTTCATGTAAAATATAAGAGGGCCTGTGATAAAAATAACGGATTCTTTTTGTTGGTATAAACTGGATGAAATTGCCTATTATTTCTTTTTCTGATTCTAAAAAAAATTTAAAGTTTTCATTCATGAATAATTCGGACCAATCAAAGTATTTTAATGTAGTTAAAAATAATTTTAAATCTTTTTCTATATAAATAATATAGGGAAGTATTGATTGATCTTTATTTTTTAATAGTTTTTCAAATAATAATCTGGCAACATATCCCAGCCCGTTACCGAACAGTATTATAACATCTATTAACTCTCTATCGATTAATAGCATATCCACTATACGGTTAGCTTCCTTTAAAGGATCATACTTTGAATGAAAATACAGGTTATTAATCATTAAAGTATAATCACCTGTTTTACTTTTTTCTACTTCATATAATGAATCTTTATAACTGCTATATATATTTTTTAATTTGTTGTTAAACTGTAAATTTTTTTCTAAAAAATCCATAATTATGAATAGTCTTTAATAAAGTTTTTATGATAATACTCTTTATTTTTGTAATAATCAATATTTTTATAATTAAATGAAAGATGTAACTTTTTTATATGTTGTTATTTTTTTAAACTGTTGGCTTTTTTTAAATCTTCATTGGATTTTTCAGCATTTCCAAGTTTAGAATAACAAAGAGATCTTCCTAAGTATGCATCATAGGAATGAGGATCTAGTTTTATTGCCTTATCATAATCTTTAATTGCTTCGTTATATTTTTTTAATTCTCTATATAAAGAGGCTCTGTATATATATCCGATTGGTGAAGAGGCATTTAATGCTATAGCTTTATTATAATCATTGAGAGCATTTTTATAATCCGATTTTAAAAAAAAGGCTTTACCTCTAAAAATATATAATATAGATGATTTTGGTTTGAGTTCTATTGATTTTGTATAATATAAAATCGCCTTATCGTAATTATTTTCTTTAATATAACAAATACCTATACTGGAGTAAACATTCCATAGATTTGGGTCAATAATCAGAGCTTTTTTGTAGCTGTTTATCGCTTCTTTATAATTGCCGTTATCATAATACTTTTTGCCCATTTTTATGTATTCTTCCGGATTATCAGGGTAGATTGAAAAAATTGTAAAAATAAATATTATCGTTATTAATATTTTTCTCATTATAAAATTCCGTAAACAAACTTTTTTTATATTCAATTTATAACACTAATTTATTAAAAATTAAATTATTTTTTATATAATATAGATAAATTATAATAAAAAAATTATTTTATTATAACTGGTTTTACTTTTTAAGATTTTTAAATTATAATAATGAAATAATATTATAAAATTATGGGGGAGTTACATGCAGAAGTATAATAAAGATATTGTTGAGCAGATAAAAAATAGATTTTTAGAACACAGAAAATTTTCACTGGCTAAAGATGAATATACGGCTACGGATCATGATAATTTTTTATCATGTGCATTGACAGTAAGGGATATGCTTATAGACGGGTGGATTAATACACAGCAAACATATTATATAAAAAATGAAAAAAGAATATATTATCTTTCATTAGAGTTTTTAATGGGTAGAGCATTAGGCAATAGTTTAATTAATCTGGGTGTATATGACGAATTTTGCATTGCAATGAATGAGTTGGGGCTTGATATTGAAGCATTAAGGGAAGAAGAAAATGATGCCGGTTTAGGGAATGGCGGACTTGGAAGACTCGCTGCATGTTTTCTTGATTCTCTTGCTACTTTAGAATATCCTGCATACGGTTATGGAATACGTTATGACTATGGGATTTTTAATCAAAAAATTATAGACGGATATCAGGTTGAAGAGCCTGACAACTGGCTTAGATTGGGTAATCCCTGGGAAATAGAAAGACCAGAATTTGAAATTAGAGTAAAATTTTACGGGCATGTTATTTCATTTAATGACAATAGCGGAAATGTAAAATATAAATGGCGTGATACAAAAGATGTTTTGGCTATGCCTTATGATATACCGATTCCGGGATATAAAAATAATACTGTAAATACACTTAGACTATGGACTGCAAAATCTACCAATGAATTTGATTTTAGATATTTTGATTCTGGGGATTATATACAGGCAGTAGAGGATAAAAATCAAAGTGAAAATATATCAAGAGCATTATATCCTAATGATAATACAACAAAAGGCAAAATGCTTAGATTAAAGCAGCAGTATTTTTTTGTCGCGGCATCATTGAGAGATATTATTAGAAGATTCAGTAAATATAATAATAATATTAAGGACCTTCCAAATAAAGTAGCAATCCAATTAAATGATACACATCCTGCGATAGCTATACCGGAGCTAATGAGGATTCTCCTTGATGAATATAATCTTAAATGGGACGAAGCCTGGGATATAACTGTTAGAACATTTGCCTATACAAATCATACTTTACTTCCCGAAGCATTGGAAAAATGGGCTATTTCATTATTGGAAGAACTTTTACCTTATCATATGAAATTAATATATATAATTAATCATAAGTTTTTAAATCTGGTTTCAATGAAATACCCGGGGGATCTTGACAGGTTGAGAAGAATGTCAATTATTGATGAATCAGGTGAAAGATATGTCAGAATGGCATTTTTAGCAATAATCGGAAGTCATTCTACTAATGGGGTTGCAAGACTGCATACGGAGTTACTGAAAAGTGAAGTTTTAAAGGATTTTTATGAGATGTTTCCAAAAAGATTTAATAATAAAACTAATGGTATAACTCAAAGACGGTGGCTTTTAAAATCGAATCCGGGGCTAGCCGATTTGATTACATCAAAAATCGGTGATAAATGGGTAACGGATCTTTACGAATTAAAAAAAATAACAAAGTATTTAGATGATGAATCTTTTAAAGAAGAATGGAGAAACATAAAATATGAAAACAAAAAGAAATTGGCTGAATATATAAAAAGTGATTTAAATATAGATATCAATGTTAATTCAATATTTGATGTACAGGTTAAAAGATTGCATGAATATAAAAGACAGCTTTTAAATATTTTACATGTAGTATGTCTTTATATTGAGTTAAAAAATAAGCAGGATAATGATTTTGTACCAAGGACATTTATATTTGGAGCAAAAGCAGCCCCCGGTTATTATTCTGCAAAATTAATTATAAAATTAATTAATAATGTTGCATCAAAGATTAACGAAGATCCCGATATTCAGGACAAATTAAAGGTTATTTTTCTGCCGAATTACAGGATTTCATTAGCTGAGAAAGTATTCCCTGCTGCCGATTTATCCGAACAAATTTCTACAGCCGGTAAGGAGGCAAGCGGTACAGGTAATATGAAATTTGCATTAAATGGCGCTTTAACTATAGGTACTTATGACGGTGCAAATATAGAAATTGCAGAAGAAGTAGGTGAAGATAGTATATATATATTCGGTTTGCGTGTTGATGATATTATTAAATTAAGGAATAACGGATATAATCCAAGGCATTATTATAATAGTAATGATAAACTCAAAAAAGTTATTGATTTAATTTCTTGCGGATTTTTTTCAGAAGTGCAGCCAAAATTATTCCAGCCGATTATTGATGAGTTACTTAATTGGGATAATTATTTACATTTTGCTGATTTTCAAAGTTACTATGATTGTCAAAAAAAGGTTGCAAATGATTTTTTAAATAAAGATTTATGGACCAGAAAATCAGTTATAAATGTTGCAAACATAGGTAAATTTTCAAGCGATAGGACAATTAAGCAATATGCTGATGAAATATGGAATGCCAAGCCTTTAAAGGTAGACATGGAAATCAATCTTGAAAAATAAATTGATTATTTGATAAAAAAATTATGTAAAAAATTCTTTTAATTTATATGTTTTTTTTATAATCTTATTTATATTTAAATTTATGCGGAGGTTTTATGAAGAAAATATTTAGTATATTATTATTCATAATAATATCATACAATATATTGTGTCAGGAAAGTAATATTGATTCTAAATTACTGAGCCAGGGGTCATTCTTTAAAAAAAATATAGGAAAAGAGATTATTGTAAATATTAAATATAATGATTTAACAATTATTGGTGTATTAAATGAAGTTTTAAAAGAAGGAATTATAATTAATACTAAAATAAATATAATATTTATCCCTTTTGAATCTATAGCTTTTGCAAAGGTTAAATTGCAGGAATAGGTGTATAATAATATATATAAGAATATAAATTTTTAATATTTTATTTATATTTATATATTATTAAGTTGATAATTATGTGGGTCGATATTTATAATAATTTAATATTAATAAATTTTTACCTGTTTTTGAGGATTGTATGATAATAATTAAAAAATTTTTGTTTATTTTAGCATCAACAAGTATTTTTATTTCATCATTATTTTGTATAACAGTAAAAGACTGGGAAAAAGAAAAGGAAAAAGCGGAAATATTATATAATAAAGGTCAGTATGATGAAGCAATAATACTTTTTAGAGATATTATAATTTCCAGCAATAATGAAAAATTAAAAGCAGAAATGTATTTTTGGCTTGGCAAGGCGTATATGGGTACAGGGCAGCTTGAATTATCCGAGAAAAATTTAGAATATTATATTTCCAATTACAGTACAACAGGTTTAAATTATCCGGAGAGTTTGTATCAAAAGGGCAGGTTGTTGTTTTTACAGGAAGAATATCAATCTTCAATAGATCAGCTTAATCTTTTCATTAAAAAGTATCAGTTCCATGCATTGATAAGCAATGCATATTATTGGATTGGTGAATGCCTGTATGCCCTGGGGCAGTTTGATGATTCATCATTCTTTTTTAATATTGTAATAAATAAATTTCCTAATTCTATAAAAAGAGAAGCTTCAATGTATAAATTAAGATTGATTGAACATAAAAAAAGTGAATTAGCTTTACAAAATTTATTAAAATGGTCTCAGGAACAATATATAACTGCTTTAAATCAGTTCAGGATAAAAGAAAAAACTTTAAGAGAAGCTATGGAAGAATATGAAAAAGGTACGGATAAAGCTGTTGACAGTGACGTGCTTATTAAATATAAAGAATTAGAAAGTGAAAATATAAATTTACAGGAAAAGATAAAACTTCTTGAACAAAGAATAGTTGAGCTTGAAAAGAGTATTACCGATAAAGATTTGCTTGATAAACTTAAGACTTTAGAACTAAAAGAAAAACTGCTTAAAGATAAAGAAGAAACTTTAAAGATACTGGAACAGGAGTTAAGAAAAAAGGAAGAAGCTCTTGAAAAATAAATTAATACTTATAATTTTATTTATATTGTTGTCTAAGATAAATATTAATCCGGATAATTTGAGTCTTATCGGTAATTATATTAAGCTGGTAGTTTCTGACGATAACGGCGGTTTTAATTTATATGGTAAAAACAATATCGGTGATAAGTGGCTCCCTTTGCTTTTTGAGGATTTTCCGCCGACTTCATATTTTAGATTTTTTATGGATCAAAAAAAGCTTCCTTTTGGTTTTGGAGGAAGAGGAAGATATTCCGAGATCGAAATCAGGGATAAATCGGTCTATTATTTTTGGCAGGATAAAAAAATAAAAATTGAGCTTGTGTATCAATTGGTATCTTCTGTTGATAGCTCCAATGCTGATACTTTAATAATAGATTTAAATATAATTAATCTTACATATGATGTTTATAATATAGAATATTTTTTATGCCTGGATACTTTACTTGGAGAATCATCAGATAAACATTTTATTTTATCTGATAAAAATGTATTAAATTTCGAAAGGGAATTTATTGATACTTCTAATATATCATCTATACAATCATATGATGATAAATCAAAACTGGGCGTAAATATTATTTTAAATCAGAAAAATCAGATTACACCAACTAGAATATTTTTTGCTAATTGGAAAAGGGTAGAGTCGCAAGTCGGATTATATAAAGTTAGAGATCAAAGAATTTTTGATTTAAAACCTTATTCTATTAATGATTCTGCTGTTTTTATAGAATATACAAATCAAGAGATAATTCCTGAAAAAAATAATCATTATAGATTTATAATAAGCATGAAAAGTAATTTTATTGAAAATATTGACACTGAAGAATTAATAACGGAAGTTGATAATAATAGTGATATGGATTCTGATAATTTGATAAGCAGCAATACGGATAATAATAATGATGCTTTAAATAATAATGCAGATAAAACAAATGATATTAATCTGGATGAATTAAATTTTATAAATATGAGTTTAAAAGACCTGTTGGATTTACTTGATAAAATAAATAATAAGCTTAAAAGTAATGATCTAACAGATAAAGATGTAAATACTCTAAATAGTATCCTGGCAGAAATTAAAAAAAGACGCGGTTATAAATAGTATATCTGTTATAAAATCAAATCCATTACTCTTTTTTTGTTTAGATTAGTTGTATTTAATAATTCTTTAAAATTAATTTTTTCCATGCTTTCCTGTGGATTTTTAGAATCATGTGAGTATAAACTAATCAAATTTTGATATGTTATTTCAATTGCTTTATAATCCTTATCCAGCTGATAATATTTTTCATTTATCTTATTTTTTACTTCTTCCAATCTTTTATCCAAAGAGCCTTCATTTGCTGATGTGAAGTATTCCTTTAATACTGCTTCACCTTTAAATATACTGTTGCTGATAGTATTATCAATATTTGTGCGATCATTTTTTTTATTGTAGCCCTCTAATATTTCTATTTTTTGTTCTATAAATTGTATTTTGCTTAATTCATTCTCATGCTGTGTAATAAGATTATTAATTTCTGTTAATTTTTCTTTTATTGATTTATTATTCAGCTTAATATCATTGAAATCAGTAAATATCTGATTAGTTTTTGAATCATTTTTAATCTTTTCTAATTTTGATACATTTTCATTAAGATCATTTTTTTTGACTTGTTTATAAAGAGAGGTGGAATTTGATACTAACTTCCCTGTATTAATATCCATATATACCTCCTATGAAATATCAACATATTTTTTTAATATTTAGCAATTTGTTGCTAAATATTTATTTTTATTTTCAATTTGAACTTTTGAATTATAGTAATAATTAATATTAAAAGTTTCATTTCTTTTAAGT
>Ga0209164_1001087_pt1 | contig 40425 bp, 34 predicted proteins | sample MTBNYHSulfiMetaG_FD_187458 | JGI IMG/M metagenome (GOLD analysis project Ga0209164, IMG submission 187458) | Enrichment culture microbial communities from rom New York Harbor, USA that are MTBE-degrading - MTBE-NYH (New York Harbor Sulfidogenic)... | ecosystem: Environmental > Aquatic > Marine >... | reverse complement strand
ACTTCCGGCTCGGCAGGAGGATGGGTTACTACACCGACCTCGATGACTTCTCCAATGTATATAAGCGCGATAGAATTGAACAGATTATCAGAGGGACAAGAGCCAGAGGCGAGGACATCGAAGAGGTTATATTCAACCTGAAAAAGAGGTTTCTGGTTTAGAGGGGCCACGGCTCTCGCAGGAGACCAAGTGGAGCACCATTGATGCAGCCATTGCGCGGCCGTTTTTATATACATAGAAATCTTGAGTTGCATGAAGCCAGAGAACAAGAGGCTAGAATATCGCCAAGAAGTTGACAGGGGGAGCAATGAGGGAGGTTGTTTTATATCCTGGTGAGGATGGTTATTGGGTAGTTGAATGTCCCAGTTTGCCTGGCTGTATCAGCCAAGGTAAAACAAAAGAGGAAGCTCTTGGAAACATCAAGGAAGCTATAAGCTGCTACATACATTCTCTTGAAGAAGATAATCTTCCTGTTCCGGAAGAGAAGTTCGGGATAACAGTGGTAGTAGTATGAGCAAGCTTCCTGTCGTATCGGGCAGAAAGTGTATTAGAACGTTGGGGAAAGTCGGCTTCTGTTTCAAGAGGCAAGAAGGTAGTCACGTGACACTGAGGCGAAATGAACCGTTTTCCCAGCTAGTCGTCCCTCTTCATAGGAAATTGGATAGGGGAACATTGCGGGCTATTCTCCGCCAAGCGGATCTATCAGTAGACGAATTCGTTGCATTGCTCGAGAGGCGTCGGTGAAATAGGGCGTCAGGCTATGATTAGAGCTCAGCATATGGTTGAAAAAGGAGCCTATGTATCAAGAGTCTCACAGAGTCTATACCTAGCAAGACTATATCTGAATAAATACAGGGCATACTCTTTTTGTCTCGGAAGCTAAGGTAAGGGCAATATCAGGAGTTCAAGTCAGAATTCCAGGCGGACCTCGAGTTGGACTAGGAATATGAAGCCATTGCGCGGTCGTTTCAAGAAGGAAGTTGACAAGTCGGTAGAGGCGTACACGTCGTCCATCCATTTCGACAAGCGCCTGTACCGGCAGGACATTGCGGGCTCAATCGCCCATGCGGTGATGCTGGCGAAGCAGGGCATCATCTCCGACGAGGAGGCCGACACCATTGTGGCGGCGCTGTCCTCAATTCGCGAGGAGATCGAGCTGAGCAGCTTCCCCATGAGGGACGACCTGGAAGACATCCACATGAATATCGAGGCGCGGCTGGTGGAGAAGGTGGGTGAGGTGGGCCGGAAGCTGCATACGGCCCGCTCGAGAAACGACCAGGTGGCCCTCGACATGCGCCTGTATGTGAAAGAGGCGATATCCGGTATCCTCCTCAAGCTTATCGAGGTGCAGGAGGCCCTCCTCGACCTGGCGGAGGCAAACAAGAAAGAGGTCGTGCCGGGGTATACGCACCTTCAGCGCGCGCAGCCGGTGCTGCTGGCGCATCACCTGCTCGCCTACTTCGAGATGCTGCAGCGGGACAGGGAGCGGTTTGGCGACTGCCTGAAACGGGCCGACGTCATGCCGCTGGGCAGTGGGGCCCTGGCCGGCGTACCCTATCCCATCGACCGCGAGTTCCTCGCCAAGGAACTGGGCTTTGCCCGGACAAGCCAGAACAGCATCGATGCGGTGTCCGACCGCGACTTCGTCATCGAGTTCCAGGCGGCGGCCAGCATCACAATGATGCACCTCTCCCGTCTTGCCGAGGAGCTCGTGGTGTGGTCGTCGGCGGAGTTTGCCTTCATCGAGCTGGACGATGCCTATACCACCGGTTCCAGCCTGATGCCGCAGAAGAAAAACCCTGACGTCGCCGAGCTTGCCCGTGGCAAGACGGGGCGGGTCTATGGCAACCTCCTGGCAATACTGACGGTGATGAAGGGCTTGCCCCTGGCGTACAACCGCGACCTTCAGGAGGACAAAGAGGGCCTGTTCGACAGCGTTGATACCCTTCACTCCACGCTGGAAGTGTTTGCCGGGATGGTGCGGACGGCCAGGGTCAGGGGGGATAAGACCTGTCGTGCCGCTGAAGAGGACTACATGCTTGCCACCGACGTGGCTGACTACCTGGTGAAGAAAGGCGTCCCTTTCCGTGAGGCGCATGGCATCGTGGGCCGCCTGGCGCAACACGCGATTGAGAGCGGGAAGAGCTTCAGGGAGCTGGGCATCGAGCAGTACAGGCGCTTCTCGCCGCACTTCGACAAGGACGTCTACTCCATTACCATCGATTCCGCTCTCAAGGCGCGCAGTGCCGTGGGCGGCACCGCCCCGAAGCAGGTGAGAAAACAGCTGGCAAGAGCGAGGAGGGCTATCGAGCGTGCGCGGCAGCGAGGTTAAGATCGCCCCTTCCATCCTCTCCGCCGATTTCGCTCGCCTCGGCGAGCAGGTCCTGGAAGCGGTTGAGGCGGGAGCCCACTATGTCCACATCGACGTCATGGACGGGCATTTCGTCCCTCCGATCACCATCGGCCCCGCGGTGGTCAAGGCCATTCGCCCCCTGACGAACCTTCTCTTCGACGTCCACCTGATGGTGGAGAGGCCCGAGCGTCAGATCGAGCAGTTCGCCCAGGCCGGGGCGGATATCCTCACTGTTCACGCCGAGGTCTGCCCCAATCTGCATGAATTGGTGCAATCGATAAAGAAGCTCGGAGTGAAGGCGGGTGTGTCGGTGAACCCGGGGACGCCACTCGCTGCGGTGGAGGGGGTGCTTCCCCAGGTTGACCTGCTGCTGGTGATGACGGTGAACCCGGGCTACGCCGGGCAGGCGTTCATGGAGGAAGTGGTGGGGAAGATAGCCGACGCCAGGCGGATGCTGGATGACGCGGCGCTCGGGGCCGAGCTTGAGGTCGATGGCGGCATCTCCGCCCAGACAGCGCCGAAGGTGGTTCGGGCAGGGGCTGACGTCTTGGTTGCCGGCTCGGCAGTATTCAACGACAGGGAGAGCGTAAGAGACGCAATAGACAGGCTCAGAGCGAGCCTTGGCAGGGGCTATGGCAACTAGCTTGCGGCAGCTGGCTTGTGATGGGTCCTCAGGCACCTGGTGCACAGATTGAGCCGCACCTTCCGCCCGTCAATCACCAGCGTTTTCTTCTGGGTATTCACTCTCCACTTGCGGTTGGTGTGCCGCTTTGAGTGGCTGACATTGTGACCGAACTGGGGCGTCTTGCCGCATATATCACATTTACCTGGCATTTACTTCCCTTTGACCGAACTGCAGTTTTGCGGTAGAATTCAGCAACAAGAATACCACAGTCAAGCGTCAGAAGCAAGCATTGGATTGGCGAAATGAGTCAAGTTGACCTGTGCAGCGGACAAGACCTGGTTGGCATGTTCGGCGCTGCAGTTGCCTGTCTTGAGAAAAGCGCTGCGGAGTTGAACTCACTTAACGTTTTCCCCGTGCCCGATGGGGACACTGGCACAAACATGCTGCTCACCATGCGCTCGGCGGTGACGGAGGCCTCGCGATGTGCCAATGGGAGCGCCTCTGCCGTCGCCGCCGCCATAGCTCATGGCGCTCTGATGGGGGCGCGCGGGAACAGCGGGGTGATACTCTCCCAGATTCTTCACGGCCTGGCATCAAAGCTTGACGGAAAGGACTGCCTGGAGGGTAGCGACCTGGTGGCCGGGCTTATGGAAGGGTCCAGACTGGCCTACAGGGCGGTGAGTAATCCTGTTGAGGGCACCATACTGACGGTGATTCGCGAATCCTCCGAGGCAGCCCGGGTCGTTTCGGTTGGCAAAGACCTGCGCGACATACTGGAGGCCACCGTTAGTGCGGCCAAGGACTCTGTTGGGCGGACTCCCACCCTTCTGGCAGTACTGCGTGACGCCGGTGTGGTGGATGCTGGAGGGCTGGGGCTCTACGTGATCCTTGACGGCTTCCTGCGATATCTTCGTGGGGAGATGGGTGAGGAATACGTGGTCAGGCAGCAAGTGGAGGTCGAAGTGCCCAGAGTCGCCGCCGGTGAGCTGTACGGCTACTGCACTGAGTTCATGATCGAGGGCCAGAGTCTGAACCTCGATGACATCAGGGGCAGGATTGAAGACATGGGCGAGTCTGTTGTCGTTGTGGGGGACGAGAAGGTGGTGCGGGTGCATGTTCACTGCTTGGACCCTGGACCTGCCATAAGCTATGGCGCATCCCTGGGCAAACTGCGCCAGGTGAAGGTAGAGGACATGGATGAGCAGCACGAGGAGTACGTCGCTCTCAAGCGCGCACCGACGGTCGATATTGCTACCGTGGCGGTGGCCTCCGGGAAGGGGCTGTCGGATGTCTTTGAAAGCCTTGGCGTAACCGCAGTTGTGCCTGGCGGCCAGACAATGAACCCCTCGATTGAGGAGTTGCTTGGTGTGGTGGGAAGGGTGCGTGCAGACAAGGTGATTATACTCCCCAACAACTCTAACATCGTGCTCGGCGCTGGGCAGGTTCGAAAGCTGAGTTCGAAGCAGGTGGAGATTGTGCCGACGGAGACGATCCCTCAGGGCGTGGCTGCACTTCTCGCCTTCAATCACGAAGCTGACCTTGAGACAAATGTGAAGGCGATGGAAGCGGCGAGACTGGGGGTGAAAACACTGGAGGTTACCATTGCGGTTCGGTCGGCCAGGATTGGCGACTTCATCATGGACGCGGGCCAGGCTATCGGCTTTGTCGACGGTGATCTGGCCGCAGTGGGTGACAGCGTTCCCCAGTTGGTCAAAGAAATGCTTGAGCAGATGGACCTGGCGGAGAGCGAAATCGTCACCATATACTACGGTGCGGGTACCGAGAGTGCCGAGGCTCAGGGGATCGCCGACATGCTGCGCCAGAAACACCATCACCTCGAGGTCGAGGTGATATCCAGTGGTGAACCGCACTATCACTACATCGTTTCCGTGGAGTGACGGCCTTGGATGTGGCAACCCTTCGGAAGATACTGGAACTGGAGCGCAAGAGGGGTTGCCGGGATGACGCTGTGCTGGGGGGGCTGGACCGCTATCTTCAACGCTGGGCGCTAGAATTCCCTGACGGTTTGCTGCCGGTAAGCTACGCTGCTTTGAACAAGAGGCAACGAGAGGAATGGGTGGGGACGGTCCTTGACCGGCTCAACGGCGTGAAGACCGGGACAGTCGAGCGACGCAAGAAGGATGCAAGCCCCGCCCAGCACGAGAACCTCGACGAGCCGATTACCGCGGTCAAGGGAATTAGCACCAATCAGGCGGCCAAGTTTCGGCGCCTGGGCGTGTATACGGTTCGTGACCTGCTTTATTTGTTCCCCCGACGCCACATTGACTACAGCAAGATGAAAACCATCGCCGAGTTGCAGGTAGGCGTGGAACAGACGACCGTGGCAACGGTATGGCAGGCGCAGGTTGCCAGGCTGGGTCGCAGGCGCTCCACTGAGGCTGTAGTCGGGGACGGGACCGGCAACATGAAGGTTGTCTGGTTCAATCAGCCGTATCTCGCCAAGAAGTTTCACACCAACGCACAGTTGGTGCTGAGTGGGAAAGTGAGCTTGTACAAGGGGATCAAGGTCTTCCAGTCGCCGGAATATGAGCCCTTGACCGAGGATTTGACTCACACCGGTCGGCTCATCCCGGTCTACCCTCTCACGGAGGGGCTCAGCTCCCGCGTGGTAAGGCGGCTGGTCAAGGAGACCGTTGATCGTTGCGCGCCGCAAATCTATGATTTCCTCCCCCAGGAACTGAGGGCTCGGGCCCAGCTTCTGGAGCTGTCCGAGGCCGTCAGCCAGGCTCACTATCCAGAGAGCGAGTCTCTCAAGGATGGAGCGAGGAGGAGACTGGCCTTCGACGAGCTGTTTCTCATGCAACTGGGACTGCTGTCGAGGAGGCGCGAGTGGCGTGATGGTGGCAGGGCAAGGCCCATCAAGCCTGACTATCAGGTTATCCAGGCTTTCGTTGATTCCCTGCCCTTTGCCCTGACCGGGGCCCAACAGCGGGTCATGAGGGAGATACTAGCCGATCTGGCAAAGGTGAGGCCGATGACCCGGCTTCTTCAGGGCGAGGTGGGCAGCGGAAAGACCGTGGTGGCGACGGCGGCGCTATTGGGCACGGCGGCCTGTGGCTATCAAGGTGCCTTCATGGCGCCGACCGAGATACTGGCGGAGCAGCACTTTGCCAACGTCTCCGCGCTTCTGGCCAGGGCAGGTCGGGAGGATGAGACGCAGGAGAGCCTGAGGACCTTCTCGGGCATCCTGCCACGCCAGCTCACGTTGGCTCTGTTGACCGGAAGCACCAAGAAGAGCGAGAAGGACAGGGTGTATCAGGCGACCTCCGAAGGGCGGGTGAGCATGGTCGTAGGTACGCATGCCTTGATACAGGAGGCGGTGGAGTTCGAGAAGCTTGGGCTTGCCATTGTGGATGAGCAGCATCGCTTCGGCGTGATGCAGCGCACTGCGCTTCGAGAGAAAGGCTCGAACCCGCATCTGCTGGTGATGACGGCTACTCCCATCCCGCGAAGCCTGGCTCTTACCCTGTATGGCGACCTTGACCTGTCGGTGATCGATGAACTGCCCGCAGGCAGGCAGCCGGTGAGAACCAGGTGGCTGGAGCCTGAGCAGCGCGACAGGGCCTACCGTTTCATTCGAAAGGAGGTCGGTGAGGGGCGGCAAGCGTTCATAATCTGTCCGCTGATTGAGGAATCGGAGGTAATCGATACCAAGGCGGCCATCACCGAATATGAGCGTCTCTCCACTGAGGTCTTTCCTGACCTGCGGGTTGGGTTGGTCCACGGCAAGCTCAAAGCCGTTGACAAGGAAGAGGTAATGCGGAAGTTTCGTGAGAGGGAACTGGACGTTCTGGTAGCAACGTCGGTGATTGAGGTTGGTATCGATGTTCCTAACGCGACAGTCATGTTTGTCGAGGGCGCTGACCGCTTTGGCCTGGCGCAATTGCACCAGTTCCGCGGCCGGGTCGGCCGTGGGGAGCAGGCCAGTTACTGCGTTCTCGTCGCGGAGAGCCCAACGGCCGAGGCAATGGAGCGCCTGTCACTCCTGGAGCGCACCCATGACGGTTTTGTGCTCGCTGAGGAAGACCTCAAGTCCAGAGGCCCCGGTGAGTTCTTCGGCACAAGGCAGAGCGGCTTGCCGGACTTGAGGATGGCCAGGCTGTCTGACATGGGACTGCTTGAGCTTGCCAGGAGAGAGGCGGCTCGGTTGTTCAAGCAGGATCCACAGCTTTCTTTGCCCGAGCATCGGGCCCTTGGCCAGGAAATGGCGCGGGTGTGGCAGGATGGATTCACTGGCGTGGAGGCGTGATGATAAAGGACGAGATTACTGCTCTACTGAAAGAAGCGGCTCAGGAGGCTCAGCGAAGGGGACTGCTTCCTGCGGTGACGATGCCCGAGATTGTCCTGGAGCGGCCGCAGAATCCCGAGCATGGTGACTATGCGGCTACCCTCCCCCTGAAACTGGCAAGGGCGGCGCGGATGAATCCTATGACCATTGCTCAGAACCTGGTGGACCTCATACAGGTACCTGACGAGATTGAGAGCGTCGTTGTGGCGTCGCCTGGCTTCATCAATTTCTCGTTGAAAAGCGAATGGCTCACCAAGCAGGTTGAGGACATCATGAGCTCCGGCGAGCGATATGGAGACATGGACCTGGGGCGGGGGGCGAAGGTGCAGGTGGAGTTTGTCAGCGTCAACCCCACGGGGCCTCTTCATGTGGGTCACGGTCGGGGCGCTATCCTCGGCAGCACACTGGCCAACGTGCTTTCCTGCTCGGGGTACGAAGTGGTGAAGGAGTACTACGTCAATGATGCGGGGGGGCAGATGGACGCCTTCTACCGTTCCCTCTATGCCCGGTATCAGCAGGCGCTGGGAATAGACGCTGAGATGCCCGCAGAGGGCTACTTCGGCGAGTACATGATCGACATCGCCAGAGAGGTCGCTACCGAGCAGGGAGACGGGTTTCTCCAGAGGCCAGCAGAGCTAGGCGAAATCGGAATGGCGAAGGTCATGCAGGCCATCAAGACCGACCTTGAGGCCTTGGGCGTGTCATTCGACGTGTGGTTCAGCGAGAAGAGCCTGTTGCAGGAAGGGCAGTACGACAGGGTCATGGCCTTTCTCAAAGAGCGGGGCTACATAGACGAGAAAGAGGGAGCAGTGTGGTTCACCTCTACGCTCCTTGGTGAGGACAAGGACAACGTGCTGGTGAGAAGCGACGGCACGCCGACCTACTTCGCCACCGACATAGCCTATCACTTCAACAAGTTCATCGAGCGGGGCTTCTCACAGGTGATCAACATCTGGGGCGCAGACCATCAGGGCCATGTCTCGCGCATGAAGGCGGTGGTCAGTGCCCTGGGCGTCGATCCCGAGAAACTCCAGGTCATCATCTCTCAGATGGTCACTCTCAAGCGTGGGGAGACGTCAATCAAGGCGTCAAAGCGCACTGGCGAGCTTATCACCCTGCGCGAGCTCATAGACGAGGTTGGCCCCGATGTTTGTCGATTCTTCTTCCTATCTCACTCGGCTGATAGTCAGATGGACTTCGACCTTGAGCTGGCGAAGCGGCAATCTGCGGACAACCCGGTCTACTATGTTCAGTACGGGTATGCTCGCATCGCGAGCATACTCCGGCTAGCACAGGAGAGGGGCATCGACTACAGCTACGGGAGTGTATCCCTGCTCACCAGCGATGCTGAGCTACGCCTTATCAGGAGAATGCTCCAACTGCCGGAGGTGCTGGAGTTGATAGCATCCACATTGGAGCCGCACCATCTGTCCTACTACGCCCTGGACGTGGCAACCATCTTCCACAATTTCTACGAGAAGTGTCGTGTAGTCTCGTCCGACAGTGAATTGACTGCGGCCCGCCTGAAGCTGGTTAGAGCGGCACAGGTCGTCCTGGGTAAGACCCTGAAGTTGATGGAGATGGTGGCCCCCGAAAGGATGTGAGGGGAATGCAGCAGGGGTGTGGTAAGTGGTATAGATTACAGCACTGGGGGTTATGCCCCTGCGTCACCCTGAAGCCGTCGGCCGATGTGTTGTTGCCTACGTCTGGCTGCTCAGAGTAGCTAGGAACTCCTCATTAGACTTGGTCTTCGCCAACCGCTCCAGAATCAGTTCCGTGGCCTCAGAGGCGTTCTGCGCATTTGACGCCACCAGATTTGCCATTCGGCGCAGCAGCCAGACCTTCTGGAGGGAGGACTCGTCCATAAGTAGCTCCTCATGGCGCGTGCCGCTGCGCTGGATATTCATGGAAGGGAAGATTCTGCGCTCGGCAAGGCGGCGACAGAGGTGGAGTTCCATGTTGCCGGTTCCCTTGAATTCCTCGTAGATGAGGTCATCCATGCGGCTCCCGGTATCGACGAGGCAGGTAGCGATGATGGTCAGCGAGCCACCCTCCTCGATGTTCCTTGCTGTCCCGAAGAAGTGCTTCGGAGGGTAGAGGGCGACGGAGTCGACGCCACCGGAGAGGGTGCGGCCGCTGGGGGGCAAGGCGAGGTTGTATGCGCGGGTGAGGCGGGTGATGCCATCAAGGAGAATGAACACATCCGTCCCGCATTCCACAAGGCGCTTTGCTCTCTCCAGGGCCAACTCGGCCACCTTGGTGTGGTTCTCCACCGGTTCGTCGAAGGTAGAGCTGATTACCTCACCGTTGACCGAGCGCTTCATGTCGGTGACCTCCTCGGGACGCTCTCCAATGAGGCAGACCATGAGGTGGATATCCGGGTGATTCGTCGAGGCGCCATTGGCAATGTGCTTGAGGAGCATGGTCTTGCCCGCCTTGGGCGGGGATACGATGAGCCCTCTCTGCCCCCTTCCGATGGGGGCGATCATGTCCAGCAGGCGCGTAGAGAGATTGGAGGCCGTAGTCTCCAGCTTGATGAGGGTATTGGGAAAGATGGGGGTCAGGGAACCGAAATGGGGACGACCCTTCGCCTGTTCCGGGTCGATGGCGTTCACTGCTTCGACGCGCAGGAGACTGTTGTACTTCTCCCCGTTCTTCGGCAATCTCACCTGGCCGGTAATCATATCGCCGGTTCTCAGCCCGAAGCGGCGAATCTGTGACTGCGACACGTAGACATCGTTGGCTCCGGGCCTCAGGCTGTCCTGGCGGAGGAAGCCGTAGCCATCGTCCATGATCTCCAGCACGCCGCCGCCGAACATGTTCCCCTGTAATTCGGCATTCGCCTGAAGCAGACGCAACACCAGGTCCTGTTTCTTCATCGATGTGTAGCCGCTTATTCCGTATCCCTTGGCCATATCGAGCAGTTCATCACGGCTCTTCGTTTCCAGCTCGGCGATGTTCATCGTCATTTCCTCTTCACCTCTTTCCAGTCATCAGCGAAGCGTGCGATGCCAATATCGGTAAGGGGATGGTGAATCATTTGCATCAGTACGCTGTAGGGGACGGTAGCGATGTGGGCTCCTGCCTTGGCAGCAGCGATCACGTGAAGCGGGTGCCGCACGCTGGCGGCGAGCACCTGCGTGCGGAAGCCGTACTTGTTGAAGATGGTCACGGCGTCTTCAACCACCTGCATTCCCTGATGACTAATATCGTCCAGTCGCCCTACGAAAGGGCTGACATAGGTCGCACCAACAATGGCTCCCAGAAGGGCCTGATTCGCTGAGAAGCAGAGAGTGAGATTGGTCTCTATGCTCTCGCGCGACAGGACCGAGATCGCCTGGAGTCCCGCCTCTGACACGGGGATCTTCACTGCGATATTGGGGGACCACGATGAAAGGAGGCGTGCTTCCTCGATTATGGCCTCAGCCTCAGTACCAAGCGCCTCCACCGAGACGTGATCGAGGCGAAGGGAGCATATTTCGAGGACTGCGTCTTTAAAGGCAATCCCCTTTTCCCGGGCAACCAGACTGGGATTGGTGGTGACTCCGCTGATTACTCCCAGCTTCACGGCGTGCCGGATGTGCTCAATGTTAGCTGTGTCGAGGAATATGCGCATCCAAATACCTCTCAGTCTTACTTAGCTGCGATTCGCCGCCGCTGTAGCATCGGGCCGTTCGATGGGCGGCGCTCGCGCGAAAGAGAGAACTCATTGCTGGTTCCCATTCAGCTTTCACAGCGGCAGCGGCCGCTGGTCCCCCTCCAGAAGTGCCTCTTTGGCCGCCGCGATGAATTGGCGGAAGATGGGGTGGGGGCGGTTGGGCCGCGAGTGAAACTCGGGATGGAACTGGGTGCCCATCATAAATGGGTGGTCTCGAAGCTCGCTGATCTCCACCAGTTCACCGTCTGGAGACAGTCCGCTGAGAACCATTCCTGCGCTCTCCAACGTATGCCGGAACGCGTTGTTGAATTCAAAGCGGTGGCGGTGGCGTTCAAAAACCACGTCCTCGCCATAAGCCATGGCTGCCTTTGACCCTCTAACCAGATGACATGGATACGCGCCCAACCTCATTGTCCCGCCCTTATCATCTATCCCGCGTTGCCCTGGGAGCAGGTCGATCACCGGATAGCGGGTTTGCTCGTCAAACTCGGTGGAATTGGCCTCGTTGGAGCCCAGCACGTGTCGAGCGTACTCAATCACCATGACCTGCATCCCTAGACACAACCCCAGATACGGAATGCCATTCTCGCGGGCATATCTGGCGGCGATGATCATCCCCTCGATGCCTCGGACACCGAAGCCGCCGGGGACGACAATACCCTGGATTGAGCGGAGCAGTGCGTCCCCTTCGCGCTCCAGTTCCTCGGACTGAATCCAATGGAGGTCCACGGACCGGTCCTGTTGGACCGCCGCATGGCGCAACGCCTCACGCACCGATATGTAGGAGTCGTGCAACTCCACGTACTTGCCTACAATCCCAATGTGCAGTGGCTCGTTGACCTCCTTCATATGCTCCACGAGCTCTCGCCAATCGCGAAGGTCGCTGCTCCGCTCCGGGAGATCCAGCATATCGATAATGAGCCCACACAGCCCTGCCTCCTCGAGAACAAGTGGGGTCTCGTAGGTAGTGGGGAGGGTAGGCAGAGGAACCACGGCCCGTCTGTCGACATCGCAAAAAAGGGCGATCTTGTCTCTAATCTCCTCCGTGATTGGATAGTCGCTTCGACACACAATGACGTCCGGCTGGATACCTATGCGGCGCAGTTCGTTGACGCTGTGCTGGGTTGGCTTCGTCTTAAGTTCCTGGGTAGATGACAGGTACGGCAGAAGAGTGACGTGCACATAGAGGATATTCTCTCTACCCATGTCGCTCCTCATCTGGCGAATCGCCTCGAGGAACGGGAGGCCTTCAATGTCGCCCACTGTGCCTCCCACTTCGACGACAACCACGCTGGCTTTCGATTGCTCCGCTACCTCCCTGAAACGATGCTTTATCTCGTTGGTGACATGAGGCACCACCTGGATAGTGCCGCCGAGGAACTCGCCACGCCTTTCCTTCGCGATGATGGTACTGTAAATCTGGCCAGTGGTCACACTTGATGCGGCGGTCAGGTCTGTGTCAATGAAGCGCTCATAGTGGCCCAGGTCGAGATCCGTTTCGGCACCATCCTGAGTGACGAAGACCTCCCCGTGCTGATAGGGGGACATCGTCCCCGGATCGACATTGATATACGGGTCGAGCTTCTGAATGGTGACGGAGACGTTACGGCTCTTCAGGATCTTCCCGATGGATGCGGCAGTGATACCCTTCCCGACTGAGCTAACCACACCGCCAGTGACAAAGATGTATTTGGCCAAGCTTCAGGTTCCTTATGTGGAAAACACAGAGATCCCTAGCGTACCGATATCGAAAAGAAGGGAGTCCTTCTGAGGGAATGCCTACTCTTCCGCCCCGGGGGAAAGGTCGCGCACCTTCGCGTCTACTAAGGGTGGTATTATAGTGGTTTTTCTCCGTATTGTCAAGTAGCGCACTTTGATGGCTGTGTTTCTCAGCTTGACTTTCGTATGGCCGTGGCGGTATTGTTATCATGGCGAGACCGGTCGAGCGAGGCCGTCTGCTACTGTCCAATGGAAGAAGGGGTACGCCGACTTTGAAGCTTGTAACCTTTGAAGTAGCCACATTGCTTGGCCCCTTCCTCAGGGTCGGCGCGCTGGGCCAGAGCGGAATCGTCGACCTCAATATGGGCTATGCGAGCTATCTGAGCGAGAAGCGAAATCCTCGACAGGCGCATTGCCTTGCCGACGAAGTCCTTCCCCCCGATATGCTGGCCTTCCTGCGCGCCGGTGACGATGCCAAAGACGCAGGTCTGGCGGTGCTCGAGTATGTGAGCGAGAAGATGGCCGAAGGTTCCATGCTCGGGCCTTGTGGAGAGAGGATTCTGTACCAAGCCGATGAGGTCAAGCTGCGAGCGCCTGTTCCCAGGCCCAACTCGTTGCGGGATTTCATCAGCTTCGAGCAACATGCAAGCCCGAGGGGCGGAAGAGCGCTGCCGGAGGCCTGGTACGAGATACCGGTGTGCTACAAGGGGAATCCCGATAGCGTTATCGGCCCCGAGGATACCATACTGTGGCCTTCCTTCACCGACTTGCTGGACTATGAGATGGAATATGGCATCTACATCGGCAGGGAGGGGAGGAATATCCGCAGGGAAGAGGCCGACAAGTACATAGCGGGATATACCATCTTCAACGATGTGAGCGCTCGTGATGTTCAGGGGAAAGAGATGAGCGTGGGACTTGGCCCGGCCAAAGGGAAAGACACCTGCAACGTGATGGGCCCGTATTTGGTCACGCCCGATGAGGTGGACTGCCGCGACCTGCGGATGGTTGCTCGCATCAACGGCGAGGTGTGGACTGACGGCAACAGCGGCACGATGTACCGCACGTGGGCCGAGATAATAGAGTACGTGTCGAAGGATGAGACACTACACCCCGGCGATTTCCTTGGCTCGGGCACTGTAGGCGGTGGGTGTGGGGCGGAACACGGTAGGTGGATCAAGCCCGGTGACGTGGTTGAGCTTGAGATGGAGGGCATTGGGGTGCTGCGAAACCGGGTGGGCGAGAAGGGGGCGGCCCCGGAGTGGGCCGTTGGTCAGAGGAGGTAAGCAGCATGTTGCTCGTTCGGTGATGCCGTCGGCTGTGGTGGTACATTGCTCCACATGATGGGGTGGCGATACAGAACAAGAAGGAGGCTTTGGCTGAATGGATTTCGAGCTCAATGAAGAACAGAAGATGTTCCAGACGACCATCAGGGATTTCCTCGAGAAAGAGATCGCTCCCATAGTAGATGAGCGGGACAGACAGGGATCGTTCACCAGGGAGGAGATAATCGGCTACATCAAGAAGATGATGCCCCTGGGCTTCTACGGTATGCCGCTGGACCTCGGCGGTGAACCGAGGGAGGACTGGCTCATCGGTGCTATCGGCAGCGAGGAGCTGGCCAAGGTCTGGCCCAGTTTGAGTGGGTCTTTGGGGCTCGCGGGGCTGGCCATCGCGGCGTACACCATGGCGAGAGGGGAAACCAAGGAGAAGCTGGCGGCGAAAATCCCCCTGGGCGAGTCCATCGGCTGCCTGGCCATAACCGAGCCCAATGTCGGCTCCGATACCAGCGCCATCGAAACTATGCTGACGAAGCAGGGAGACCGATACGTAGTCAACGGGACGAAGACCTGGATCACCAACGGCTCTATCGCCGATGTGTGCATCGCTCTGGTGCAAACGGAGAGAGGCAAGGGACAGGCGGGAATGGCTACGGTCCTCCTCGATAGGGACCTCTCACCGTGGGAGGCCACCGATTTTCACAAGATCGGGTGGCGGGCCGCTCCGACCTCTGAGATGTCTTTCGACGATGTTCCTGTGCCTGATCAGAACATCATCGTCGCTCCGTGGATGCTCGGTGGTGGCGGTGGTGGTGGTGGTGGCGACTCTGCAGCACAGGCTTACTTCGGCTTCATGCAGAGGCTCAACGGCATTCGGGCGGGGATGGCGTTGATGTCGGTGGGCATTGCCCAGGCGGCAGTAGACGCCTCGATCAAGTACGCCAAGGAGAGGGTGCAGTTCGGCAAGCCTCTGGCGGCTCACCAGCTGATCCAGGAACTGCTCGTCGACATGCTCACCGAGACCTGGTCGGCGCGTTTGCTGTCATATCGCGCCATGTGGCTGGGGGCGCAGGGCTTGAAGAACCGCATGGAGACCTCGCTGGCCAAGGGCTTCGCCACCGAGGCGGCGCTGAGGGTTACCACCAAGGCTATCCAGGTTCACGGCGCGATGGGGCTCTCCGAGGAGTACCCGGTGGAGAGGTACTTCAGGGACGCGAGGATGCTGACCATGCCTGACGGGGCCACACAGATAATGAAGCTCATCGTGGGCAGAGAGGTCCTCGGCGTAAGGGCCTACACATAGGGGACTGAGACTCCCGCCTTGTTCTACCACTGCGCCAGCGGGCATGGGGCTCACCACGGCCAGCGAAGCCAGCCTAACGTTACTCGGCTGTGGTAAGACCTGCGCCACCCACCTGGCGAGACTCACCGCAGGCAGAAGGGGCAGGTAATGAAGGATCGCGTTTTCTCCGGTGCAAGGCCGACCGGAAGGCAGCATATTGGCAACTACCTTGGGGCTATCCAGAACTACGTGAAGCTTCAGGAGAGCTACCAGTGCATCTACTGCGTCGTCGATATCCATGCCTTGACCACGCTTGAAGACACGCACAGGATTCAGGATAACATACGTGAGATGGTGCTCGACTGGCTCGCGGCCGGTCTCGACCCGGCGCGGAGCACCATTTTCATCCAGTCCCACGTCCCTGAGGTTATGGAACTGCATACCCTTCTCAGCATGGTGACGCCGCTCGGCTGGCTGACACGGGTCGCCACATTCAAGGAGAAGGCCAGAACGCAGCCTCACAACATAAACTACGGCCTGGTCGGCTACCCGGTTCTGATGACGGCGGACATTATCCTCTACAAGGCGGAAGTCGTCCCCGTCGGCGAGGACCAGTTGCCCCATCTGGAGCTGGCGAGGGAGATTGTGCGCCGTTTCAACTTCATCTTTGGCGACACGTTTCCCGAACCCGAAGCGAAGCTGACCACTACCCCTCTGATCCTGGGGCTCGACGGTGTGAACAAGATGAGCAAGAGCCTGAACAACGAGATCGAGCTGGCCGCATCACCGGAGGACACCGTACAGCGGGTCATGACCGCCTTCACCGACCCCGCCCGCAAGTACCGCAATGACCCGGGAAACCCCGAGGTGTGCAACGTGTGGCGTCTGCATGGCTACTTCAGCCAAGGACGCGTCGACGCCATCGCCGAGGAGTGCAGGAGCGCCGGCCGTGGCTGTGTCGAGTGCAAGAGGGAGCTCGCTGAGGCGATAAACCAGGCTCTCGCACCGTTCCGTGAGAGACGCGCTGAGCTGGCGGCCAGGCCTCAGTACGTAAGAGAGGTGGTCGCCGATGGGGCCCAGCGTGCCCAAGCGATCGCGGTCGAGACCTTGAGAGAGGTCAAAGAGAGGATGGGGCTCGTCGCGAAGTGAGTGTCCAGTTGCCTGAGTCCCGGACTGGTGGAGCAGCTCTCGAGGTGGTGACCGGTGCGGCGAGCGAGGCGGGGAGAATCCTCAAGGATCACTACCAAGGCGAGAAGCGCATCTCGTACAAGCCGGGCAGGAGCAACATCGTCACCGACGTCGATGTGCTGTCCGAGGAGACGATAAAGGCGCTGCTTCGGGAGGCATATCCCGACTTCGGCATTGTCGCCGAGGAGTCCGATGAGGTTGCCAGCGATTCGCCCTACTCCTGGGTCATCGACCCCCTGGACGGTACGCGCAACTACGCACACGGAGTGCCTCACTTCTGCGTTGCCATCGCTCTGACACGAGACGGTGACGTTGTGCTCGGCGTCATCCATGACCCGGTGCGGGGGGAGACCTTCTCGGTTGAAAAGGGACAGGGCGCTTTCTTGAATGGTTCCTCTATTGCGGTTTCCCGCAGGACGTCGCTTCAGGCCTCCCTCGTTGGCTTTGATATGGGCTACAGCGTTGAGCGCGGGCGGGAGATGCTGGAGGTAGCGAATGCCTTGTGGCCCGGGGTTGAGGCGGTGAGGGTAATGGGTTCTGCTGCGCTGGGGCTGGCCTATGCTGCCTGCGGCCGTCTCGACCTGTACATCAACCTGTCTCTCTCGGCCTGGGACCTCGCGGCGGGCATGCTGCTGATTCGCGAGGCGGGAGGGCTGGTGACCGACCCCAACGGTCAGCCGGCAACCACTGCCAGCACGAGCATTGTCGCCGCCAACGAGGCGATACACGGAGAATTCATGGGTCGCAGGGTACGTGGGCGTTGACGCTCAGTGGCCAGCTTGTCGCCAATCGGCGGCCTCTCCGGTGCTTCAAGGCTAATGACTACCAGGCTAGCCCTCCACCAGCTTTCCCCTCAGCCAATCCCTGAGCCGGTCGTGCAGCTCATTGTGACATTCCCTGAGGAAATGCCCCGAGCCCTGATATATGACCAGCTCCTTAGGCTCATTGGCCCACTCGTATATCAGCTCGGAGCACTCGACGGGGAGGTTGCGGTCGCGGCTACCGTGAATGAGAAGAAGGGGCTTTGGAGCGAGCTGCGCCACATCCTGTGCCCCGTACGTCTGGCTTGACAGCCCCACCACAGCGGTCACAGCGGGGCTCATCGCTCCGGCCATGATGGCCACTGCCCCGCCGAACGAGTGCCCCACCAGAGCTATCCTCTCTATCCCCTGGGTTCTGAGGAAGTCGACCCCGACGAGCACGTCAAGCGCACACTTGCCAAGGTCGCCGGGGTGTCGATAGTCCAGGCGCAGCGAGCTTATGCCGTCCTCGACCAGATCTGCGCCCAGGTCGGCGAAGATGCCGAAGGACGGCCCGTCCATCCCGCCCAGTGCCCCACAGAACCAGATGACTCCCCCGCCGTTGCCCGCGGCGTGGTGGAAAATGCACTGAATGTCTCCCTTTTCGGTGTTGAGGACAACGCGCGTCATGTTCGCGCCGAGTTCGGCGGTATGGAAGTCCTGCAGGGAGAGCGTGCCTCTGGGCTTCTGTTCCACCTACTTGCTCTCAATGCGGTAGCTGGTGATGTCGAGAAAACGGTACCCTTCTCTCAGTACCTTCCTGCTGTCGACTACCTTGATTCTTTCTTTGAAGATGGGGCCGTCGGTGACGAACGTGTGATACTCTCCCTGCTCACCACATGGGTGAAAATCGGATTGCGTTCCGAGCTTGCAGAGCTCTTCGACCAGCTCGCTGGTCAGCGGTCTGCCGAGCCATTCATCGCCGAAGAATTCGCTGTTGGCACTCACCACGATGGCCTCGAAGCCGGCTTGCACGAAATCATTGAGCAGTCTCCGCGGCTCCTCATGCCACAGCGGCAATATGGCGACAACTTCGAGTTCGCTGCATACGCGCTCCACCCACTGCTTGTGTTCCTCAATGTCGATGTCCCCGAACACAACCCCCTCGACGCCGGACCGCTTCAACTCCGCTATCGCCTCTTTGAAGTCCTGCTCGTAGCTGTCCCACGTGGTCTCCCTTTGTATGATTGGAATCTCCAAAGCCCGGGCTTGAGCTGCGACGAGCTGGGGGTCAAGGCCGTGGGACATACTCCTTGCAGCGTGGCGGTTCACCATGTTCAGAAGGAACTGGGCATCCGAACCGCCGGTAAGTGCCCGATAGAGGGAGAAGCAGCTGTCCTTGCCTGAGCTCCACGACACGGCCACCTTCAGGCCGCGGCTCATCGACTACGGTGCCTTTTCACGAAATTGCCAATGCGCTGCAGCGCCTCCTCAATGTCGGGCATGGAAGTGGCGTAACAGCAGCGGACATGTCCCTCACCGCACTCACCGAAGGCGGCGCCGGGGATCACCGCAACCCGCTCCTCACGGAGAAGCCTCTCGGCGAACTCGTCCGAGGACAGCGCGGTGCTGCGTATTGAGGGGAAGGCGTAGAAGGCTCCCCTGGGCTCGAAGCAGGTGAGCCCGATATCGTTCAAACCCTTGACCATGACTCGTCGGCGCTGGTCATAGCTCGTCACCATCTCCTGCACCTGCGCTTCCCCTTCTTGCAGCGCCTTTATTGCCGCCATCTGAGCCATCGTTGGGGCGCACATAATGGTGTACTGGTGAATCTTCATCATCGCCTCGATTATGTCCGCCGATGCAACGGCATAGCCCAGTCGCCAGCCGGTCATGGCAAAGGCCTTGGAGAAACCGCCGAGCAGTATCGTGTCGTCTTTCATGTCGGGCAGGGTGGCGAAGCACGTGTGCTCCACGCCATAGACTAGCCTCTCGTACACCTCATCGGAAATGACAATCAGGTTGTGGCGCTTGGCCACGTCAGCTATTCGCTTCAGTTCCTCCCGGTCGACTACTGCCCCCGTGGGGTTGTTGGGATACCCAATGAGGATGGCTTTCGTCCTCGGCCCAACCCTTTCCTCGATTTCCTCTGCCCTGACCTGGAAACCGTCGTCCATGGTGGTGGGCACAGGCACAGATATGCCCCCGGTCAGGGTAGTGCAGGCTGCATAGGAGACATACGTTGGGGCTGGGATGATGACTTCGTCATCGGGGTCGAGAATGGTCCTCAACGCCAGGTCGACTCCCTCGCTCACGCCTACAGTGACCAGGACCTCCCGCTCGGGATCGTAGTCCAGGTTGTAGCGAGCCTTGAGGTAGCGGGCGATCTCCTGCCTGAGCTCCAGTATCCCATAGTTGGACGTATAGGAGGTATACCCTTTCTCCAGTGAGTATATCCCTGCCTCGCGGATATGCCACGGAGTGACGAAGTCCGGTTCACCGACACCGAGAGATATGACCCCGTCCATGGAGGCGATTATGTCGAAGAACTTCCTGATTCCCGATGGAGGGATGTCCCTCACCCGCCCCGAGATGATATGGCGCTTGCTCATGAGAAACCCCTAGGGGACGATGGGGACCCGCTTGGGGGCCTCCTCGCCGTCCAGAACCTCACCGTCTTCCTTGTATCGCTTCAACAGGAAATGGGTCACCGTTCCGTATACCCCGTCAAGGGGGGCAAGTTTGCCCGACACAAAGCCGGCAACCTCGTGCATCGTCTTGCCCACGACCAGCACTGCAAGGTCATAGGTCCCGGAGACGAGATACACCGTCCGTGCCTCCGGAAAGCGGTATATCCGCTCGGCAATGGCGTCGAAGCCGACATCGCGCTGGGGAGCTATGCGCACCTCTACCAATGCCCAGACCTGCTCATCCCCCAGCTTGTGCCAGTTGATCATTGTCTTGTACTTGAAAATGGTACGGTCGCTCTCTGCCTTCCTGATTGCCTCTTTCACCTCAGCCAAAGGGATGCCGGTCATCGCAGCGATCTGCTCGGGGGTCTTTCGTGCATCCTGCTCCAGAATCTTGAGAATCTCGTTCATGGCTGTCCTCCACGTGGCGACCTTTGCCTATACTTTATCACAATCTTGATGACTTGATGTAGTCCATTCCCCCGCCGAACGCCTTGGACTCGAATCCAAAGTCGCGCTCAACGGAGTCGGGCCAGTTGGCGTTGAGGAGGTGGAGCGGCGCCTGCACGGGGGTGAAGCGCCCGCCCGCGAAGCCAGTCCCACTGGTGGCGAGCATCACGGTCAGGCCTCTATTTCTATCAGGGTCCAGGCATCAGCCTTCTGATTGTGGGAGAGCATAAACGTGCTACCGTCCTTGGTCTTGACTGTGAAGCTCCTCTCCCCTGGCTCCAGCCATTCCTTCTCGATGTGCTGCACCACGTACTTCCTGCCTCGCCACACGAAGGAAGTGGGTCGCTCGGCATAGGTGTGCCCGGAGTAGCAGGTGACGGAGACGGGCTCGTCGGTCATCAGGTTTCTTCTCTCCAATCCGTTCGTTTGGTCTCGTAATGGCAGCCGATGGTGGTTCGAAGGTGTCCGGGCTCTATTTTGTTGTCTCCGCTTGTGAGCACAACGTGCCACACGTGCAGCCTCAGCACTGGTGCATGAGGCAGACATTACCCTCCGGGTTACTGTTCACCTGCCAGTCGCACAGGCTGTCGTTCGCGGGCATGGCCTCCATGAAGTCAGGCACCAGCTTTGACCACACGATGTCTCCTGGCGCGCCGTCGGCGGTGGGCCAGTCCCCATTTCGGGCATGATACGCGGTCAGGGCTTCCTGAATAGCGTCTCTTGCCTCCTCGCATGTCATCCGCACTGTCGGCACCGGTTGGGGGGTTCCACTGGGGGTGGGCGTTGGCCCAGGCCCTCCGCCCGGACTGCAGGCGCACCCAGCCAGCAGCAGTAGAGCCAGCAAGGGAGACACCAGTCTCACTCTATTGCGTTGCATGTACGCCATCCTCTAGATGGGGGGCCTCCTCCGCCCCCAGTCGGTCGCCTGTTCGTAGGCGTAGCCGACGCGCAGAAGCACTTCCTCGCAGAAGGGCTTGCCCAGGATTTGCATCCCCACCGGCAGTCCGTCGTGGAAGCCGGCTGGGACAGATAGGCCTGGTATTCCCGCTATGTTTATTGGCAGTGTGCAAACGTCGCTCAGGTACATCTGGAGTGGGTCGTCCACCTTCTGCCCTATCTTGAAAGGCACTGTCGGTGAGGTTGGGGTTATCAACGCATCGTAGCGCTGGAAGGCCCGGGCGAACTCCTGCATTATGAGGGTGCGGACCTTCTGCGCCTTGAGATAGTAGGCATCGTAGTAACCAGCAGACAGCGCGTAGGTTCCCAGGATGATGCGCCGCTTGACCTCGGGACCGAATCCATACTGTCTCGTTCTCTCCATGGCATCCCACATGTTGTCTCCGTTGTAGGAGAAGCCGTACTTGACTCCATCGTAGCGAGCCAGATTCGCCATCGCCTCGGAAGGCGCGATAATGTAGTAGGCGGCGAGGGCATACCTGGTGTGGGGCAGCGAGGCCTCCCAATCGACCGTGGCTCCGAGTTCCTCCAGCTTGGCGATGGCAGCACGCATTACGCCTTCGACCCCTTGCTGCATTCCCTCGACGAAGTACTCCTTGGGGACACCCAGTCTCAGCCCCTTCAGGTCTGGTATGAGCGACTTCGTGTAGTCGGGGACGGGATAGTCAACCGACGTGGAATCCCTGCGGTCGTAGCCAGCGATGGCGTTCATCACCAGAGCGCAGTCGGTGACGTCTCTGGTCATCGGCCCGATCTGGTCAAGCGAGCTGGCGAAGGCCACCAAGCCGTATCTTGACACTCGGCCGTACGTGGGTTTGAGGCCGACCACGTTGCAGAATCCGGCTGGCTGGCGAATGCTGCCCCCGGTGTCCGAGCCTAGGGCATAGATGGCCTCACCGCTAGCCACGGATACCGCCGGCCCACCGCTCGAGCCGCCGGGCACGGTGCTTAGATCCCATGGGTTGCGGGTGATGAAAAAGGCGGAGTGTTCGTTTGAGGAGCCCATGGCGAACTCGTCCATGTTTCCCTTGCCCACCAGCACCATGCCGGCATCCGTGAGTTTCTCCACTACCGTGGCGTTGTAGGGAGGGACGAAGCCCTCGAGCATTCGCGACGAACAGGTAGTGCGGACACCTTTGGTGCACATGTTGTCCTTGATAACGACCGGAATGCCGGTCAGTGGGGTTGGGCTGCCGCCATGGAGCACCTCGTCAGCCTCCTCCGCCTGATGCAGCGCCAGGTCCTCAGTCACTGTAACGATGGCGTGGAGATCCTCTTCGACACGTGAGATCCGCTCCAGGACAGCCTTCGTCAGTTGCACCGAGGAGAGCTCCCCACTTGTCAACAGTTGGTGACCTTCATGAATAGTCGTGTCGTAAAGATCCAGTCCGTCCCGCATCTAATCCAGCACCGCTTTGACTCTGAAATAGCCCTCATGTGCGCGAGGGGCGTTGGCCAGGATGTCCTTCTGGGGCAAGCTGGGTGCGATGAGGTCTTTGCGCACCACATTCTCTAGGTAAATGGGGTATGCTGTGGGCGGGACGTCAGTCGTGTCAAGTTCCTTCAGGATCTCGAAGTTCTCCAACACGTTGGAAAGCTGCTCCTGAAACGTCTCCAGTTCGGCCTCTGAGAGACTCATGCGGCACAGAGTGCTGATGTGGAGTACTTCCTCGCGGCTCAGCTTGGCCATATTTCCCCCTGAGTCTGAGATTATAGCACCGGGGCCGTACCTAGGCAATGTAGGTGTGCGACTCGCACACCCATGGCGGAGCGATGACCAGTGGCGCTGTCGCGGTTATGGCAACCCGGCGAGCGTATGTCGCAGGTTGCCACTAGCCAGCGTCGAGCTTATAATAGATGCACCGAAGGTAATGGGCAAGATGAGGGTGCTACTGTACACGGGTAAGGGTGGCGTGGGAAAGACGACTGTTGCCGCTGCAACGGCGGTGCGCGCAGCCCAACTTGGTCACAGGACCATTGTGCTGAGTACCGACGCTGCTCACAGTCTGTCGGATTCCTTCGATATGCCTCTGGCGGGCGAGTCCGTTCCCATCGCAGCTAATCTGTGGGGTCAGGAGACCGATATCACCGACACGATGGAGACCTACTGGGGCGACATCGAGGACTGGATGTCGGCGCTCATGGCGTGGCGAGGCATGGAGCGGATAGTGGCCGACGAGCTGGCCATCCTGCCCGGGATGGAAGAACTGGCCAATCTTCTTTATATAAGCACCTACTACTACGGCGGCGACTATGATGTGGTTATCGTCGATTGTGCCCCAACGGCAGATACGCTGCGATTGCTCAGTTTCCCAGAGGTGTTGGGCTGGTGGATGGATAAGATGTTTCCCATCGGGCGCACCGCGGTCACGGTCACCAGGCCTTTGGTGAGACGGGTGATGGGTATGCCTGTGCCCGATGATAGGGTTTTTGAGTCCGTGGAGAGGCTCTACTCCCACCTCAACAAGATGCGCACTCTGTTGACTGACCCTGACAAGTCGTCGGTGAGGCTGGTGGTAAACCCGGAGAAGATGGTGATCAAGGAAGCGCAGCGCTCTTTCACCTACTTCAGCCTGTACGGGTATGCGACGGACCTGGTGGTGTGCAACCGCCTTATCCCGGAGGACGTGGTGGACCCCTACTTCGAAGGGTGGAAGGCAAGCCAGAGCAAGTACTACAAGATGACCGAGGAGGCTTTTGCCCCGATTCCGATTCTGGGGGTCCCCCTCATGGTGGAGGAGGTGGTGGGTATGCCCATGCTGGAGCGCATGGCCGAGGCGCTATATGGTGAAAGGGACCCGACCGACATCTTCTTCCGCGGGCATGCTCATGACATCGAGAAGGAGAACGGCTACTACGTGTTGACGTTCGATTTGCCCTTTAGCAGCAGGGAAGACATCTCTCTCACGAGAAATGGCGATGAGCTGGTTGTCCGGGTTGGCAACCACAAGAGGAACATCATCCTGCCCAGGACACTGACCCGACTGCCGGTTAAGGATGCCAAGTTCGACGGCGATAGGCTGCGCATCCGGTTTGACCTTTCGGCGGAGAACAGCTAATCAATAGATGGAGGGAGGGTTAGGACAATGAGCGACAGGATATTGGAGGTTGAGCACACGCCCGGCGAGGAGTGGGTGGTGCGCTTCAAACCAGCTGGACTTCACTGGCTGCCGGAGGAGACCAGAAAGCACCTGCTCGGCGCCCGAAAGGAGTTCCTCCTCGCCCTGAGAAGCGCAGTTGACCAGGCCATAGAGCATGCCGATGAGGGGGAGAAGCGCAAGACGACGCGGAGAACCAAGATCAAGGTCGAGTGACAGAAGGGGGAAGGTCTATGCAGCAATACACCACCGAGCAGATGCGTAACGTGGTGCTGCTTTCTCATAGCGGTGCGGGCAAGACGTCTCTCTCAGAGGCCGCGCTTTATGACTCGGGAGCGATTACGCGTTTGGGAAGGGTCGACCAGGGTACCACCACCTCAGATTACGACCCTGATGAGGTGAAACGCCAGATCAGCATATATCTCACCTTGCTTCCCTGTGAGTGGCAGAAGTTCAAGATAAACTTCATTGATGCCCCGGGCTATGCCGATTTCGTCGCTGAGGCCAAGTCAGCCGTGCGCGTCGCGGACGGGGCGGTCATCGTCGTTTGCGCTGCCTCCGGGGTTGAGGTAGGTACGGAACTGGTGTGGGGCTACGCCGATGAGCAGGAGATTCCCCGTTTGGTCTTCGTCAACAAGATGGACCGGGAGAATGCCGACTTCTTCAAAGTGGTGGAGGAGATCACGGCCAAGTTCGGCGGCAAGTGTGTGCCCGTAGGGATACCCATTGGGTCCCAGGACAGCTTTGAGGGGGTAGTGGACCTGGTCAAGATGAAGGCCTACAGCGGTCCCCAGTGGCAGGAAGGTGCCATCCCGGACGCGCTGAAGGCGCAGGCTGATGCATTTCGCGAAAAGCTCATTGAGGCGGTGGCGGAGACCGACGATGCGCTCATCAACAAGTACCTGGAAGGCGAGGAACTCACCGAGGCGGAGATCGTTCAGGGTCTGCGAACTGGCGTTGGCGCGGGCCAGTTGGTCCCCATACTCGCGGGCTCTGCTCTTCGCAATCTGGGTGTGGCGGGACTCTTGGATTCAATCTGTCAGTATCTTCCTTCGCCATGGGAGCGCGGCGCTGTCTCAGCGATGAATCCTGCCACCAAGGAGGAGGAGGCTGTCAAAGCTGACCCCACTGGTCCCCTGGCGGTCCTAGTGTTCAAGACCAGCGCTGACCCGTATGTTGGCAAGCTCACCTACCTGCGCGTCTACGCTGGCACCCTCTACAGCGATTCCACGGTGTGGAACAGCGCCAGGGAGCGCCAGGAGAGAATTGGGCAGCTATACGTGCTGCGGGGCAAGAACCAGGAACCTGTGCCTCATCTTATCGCGGGAGACATCGGAGCGGTGGCGAAGCTGGCGGAGACCACCACCGGAGACACCTTGTGTATTCGGGAGCATCCCTTAGCGATGCCGAAGATTGAGTTCCCTCGCCCTGCAATGAGCCTTGCGGTTCAGCCGAAGACCAAGGCGGACCTTGACAAGCTCGGCTCCTCGTTGGCAAGGCTGGTGGAGGAGGATCCCTCCCTTCGGGTTCACCGCGATGGCGATACGATGGAGACCATCCTCTCCGGCGTGGGTGACACCCAGCTTGATGTGGCTGCCGAGAAGATGCTACGCAAGTTTGGCGTCGACGTGCACATGGAGACTCCCAAAGTCCCGTACAAGGAGACCATCTCCGCCACCACCAGGGCCGAATACAAGCACAAGAAACAGACGGGGGGCCATGGCCAGTATGGCCACGTCTTCCTCGAGTTCGAGCCCAGGGCGAGAGGCGAGGGAAATGAATTTGGCGACAGAATAGTGGGTGGTGTGGTGCCGAAGAACTATATACCGTCGGTGGAAAAGGGAGTGATGGAAGGGCTTCAGGGGGGGGTACTGGCTGGCTTCCCCGTGGTTGACATGAAGGTAACTCTGTATGACGGGAGCTACCATAGTGTGGATTCCTCCGACATCGCCTTCAAAATCGCCGGCAGCCACGCCACAAGGAAGGGTCTGTCACAGGGCCAGTCTGTCATCTTGGAGCCCATGGTGAACATGAAGATCACCGTCCCCGAGAGCTACACCGGGGACATTATCAGTGACCTGAACGGCAAACGGGCCAAGGTGCTTGGGATGAACCCGGAAGGGGGGTTGAACGTCATAGAAGCTCAGGCGCCGCTTGCCGAGGTTCAGCGGTACGCCATAGACCTTCGCGCCATGACTCAGGCCAGAGGGAGATTCGAGATGGAGCTGAGTCACTACGAGGAGGTGCCAGCCCACGTAGCGCAGCGCATCATTGCCGAGAGGGAGAAGGCGAAGGGGTAGAAGGGCCAAGCTTGGTGAAACAAGACACCGCCTCGCCGACACGGCGAGGCGGTGCTTCATTATTGAAGGGTATTTGCCCTAACCGGCGAGCAACTCCTTGACCTTTTCGGTGAAGGCGGGGAGCACCTTCTTGTAGTCCCCGACGACTCCGAACCGAGCCTCGTTGAATATGTTGGCCTCAGGGTCCTTGTTTATAGCGATGATGTTCTTCGAGCCGGAGCACCCCGCCATGTGCTGGCTGGCGCCGGACACGGCGACGGCGATATACAGGGTTGGGCTGACGATCTTGCCGGTGAGGCCCACCTGCATCGCCGCTGGAACCCATCCGTTGTCGCAGGGTGGTCTGGTGGCGCCTACCGCAGCTCCGAGGATCTTGGCCAGCTTCTCTAACTCCTGGAAGGCCTCGCCGCTGCCCATGCCTCGTCCGCCAGTCACAATTACCTCGGCATCCTCCAGCTTGATCCCTTCAACCTCCTCCTTTACCTTGTCAACAACGGTTGTCCTGATCGCTGATGCGTCAAGACCAGCTTCTATCTTGACGGTCTCCCCGCTCCTGGAGTCGTCTCTTCCCATGGGGTCCATGGCCTTGGACCTTACCGTCGCCACTTGCGGTTTGGTTCCCTCACAGATGTAGGTGCCCATGGCGTTTCCGCCGTAGACACTGCGGGTCTGCAACAGCAGCTTGGAGTCGGGGTCAATGCTCAAGTCGAGGCAGTCCATTGACGCTGCTGTGTCCAGCCGGAAAGCAAGCCTGGGGGCAAGGTCCCGGCCAATGGCTGTCTGTCCCATGAGCACGATGTTCGGTGCAACTTGCTTGACCACCTTCTCCATGACCGCCACGTAGCTGTCCGTCCGATAATCCTTCAACAGGGGGTCATCCACCACATACACCTTGTCCGCCCCAAACGCGATGGCGTCTTTGGCGAGATCGGCGATGCCGCTTCCCATCAAGACTGCTGACAGTTCCTCGCCCAAAGCATCGGCGAGCTTCCGGCCGCCGCCAAGCAGTTCCGTCGTGATTGGGGCGAGCTTGCCTTCGACTATTTCGCCAACTATCATAACGCCTTTGTTATCAGCCACTCTGCTTACCTCCTTCGAACTCACGATCCTGAGATTATATCAGCTTGGTCTCTCTGAGCTTCAGCGCCAGATTGGCTGCAGCCTCCTCAGGGCTATCGCCCTCAATGATCTCGCACTTGCCCTCTTTCACCGGCTGGAACACCTTGAGCAGCTTAATGCGTGCCCCAGCGGCGCCAAGCTGTGAGGCATCAGCGCCAATATCCTGGGCGTTCCACCTGATTGGCTCCTTCTTCGCTGCGGCCATTATGCCCTTGAGCTTTGGATAGCGCGGCTCGCCGAGTTCGTTGGACACCGTGATGACCACGGGAGTGGGCACCTCGATAACCTCATAGCCATCGCTGGTTACCCTCTCAACCCTGACCTTGCCGTCGGTCGCCTCTACCTTCTTGGCCACGGTCACACTGGGTACCCCGAGAAACTCGGCGATACCGGAACCCACCTGGCCGGCGTCCCAGTCAGCCGCCTGTCGCCCGCAGAAGACGATGTCGAACTCGCCCACTTTCTTAATTGCCATTGCCAGCGCGTAGGCTGTGGAGCGACTGTCGCCGCCTTCAAAAGCGGCGTCTTCGAGCAGCACCAGATCGTCACCCCCCATGGATAGTGGTTTCTTGATTACATCCATGACGAAGCCCTGGCCCAGGCTGACTGCGGTGACCTTCCCGCCCTGGGCGTCCTTGATTCGTAGCGCTGCCTCCACCGCTTGCTCGTCAAAGGGGCTGACCACCTGCGATACGCCGGCGGCGGGAACGACCTTGTTGGCTGCCGGGTCAACCCTGAAACTCCCAGCAGGCGCCTCCGGGTCGGCTATCTGTTTTACACAGACGACCATGTTGGGCATAACTACCCTCCTTCCTAAAGTTACTGGCAGAAACAATGCCCCGCAAAGGGCAGTCTAACACTACATTTAACCATCTGAGCGCGGTGCATGTCAAGCGGGTCCTGTTGCCTGCGGCTCTTTCATCGCATCGCCTGTTGCCGTCCGCCTTTCCTGTTGGAAAGCCTTCTTGGGTATCATGGTGTCGCCGCTAGGCGGGAAGAGAAAAGGCAGCCGGCATGCTCCACCGCGAGCGCAGTGGTAGCGATAAGATGAGTCGCAAGCGAGCTATAGACCGGTTGTCGGAAGCGACTAAGGCTTGACACCCTTATGCCTGTGTAATAGAATAGTCACGTGTAGAAGGCGTAATCTGAAGCAGGGTCAAAGGAGGAGTGCTATATGGCCAAGAAGCGTGATTCCGTTGATTGGGGTGCCATCAGGCGGACACAACTGGGTGACGCTGAAGTGGCGCATCAGCTGGGCAAGAGCGCGGATGAAAAGGACGTGGTGCCGGAGAAAGCCTGTACCAAGTGCAAGCACTTCATTGAGAGCGGGGCGTCAGAGAAAGGTGAGGGCTACTGCGGTGTATTGCGGGCTGGCTCGGACATATTGAGCGACCCTCCCAAGTTCGTGACTGAGGGTGAGGTGTCGTACTTCACCTTCTTCAACAGGGATGCCAGCAAGTGTACGCACTATGACCAGATGGAGTTCGCCGACCACGACATCTCTGAGTGTGCTGACCCGCGATATACGCGGGGACAGAGAGCGGCCATGAAGTAGCCTACTAAGTCGAGGATGATGAGAATATGGCCAAGAAGAGGGACACGGTTGACTGGGGTGCCATCAGACGGACGCAACTGGGTGATAGCGATGTAGCCCGGAAGGTGGGCAAGAGTGCCGACGAGAAAGACGCAGTGCCGGAGAAAGCCTGCACCAAGTGCAGGCATTTTATTGAGAGCGGTGCCTCAGAGATAGGCGAGGGCTACTGTGGCACGCTGAGGGCTGGCTCGGACATATTGAGCGACCCTCCCAAGTTCGTGCTGGAGGGTGACGTGTCGTACTTCACCTACTTCAATATGGATGCCAGCAAGTGCAGGTACTATGACCAGATGGAGTTTGCCGACCACGACATTTCTGAGTGTGCCGACCCCCGCTACACGCGGGGACAGAGAGCGGCTATGAAGTGACTCGTGGAGGCACGACGTCGTTCAGTTCAAGGGGGGTGGTTGAGCCAAGAAACCGCAGAGGGATCACGGAGCTTGAGAGAATAGAGATAGAAGACAGGACGCGAAAGTAGGGGGTGAAAAATTGGCCAAATGTGAGACGTGCGCCAGATTCTATGCAGATGAAGAGGATGAGAGCAAGGGGGTTTGCCTATTTCAGAAGCGGGACAGCTCTGTTGGGCCCCTGTATTGGGACACCAAGGAGGTGGCCGCGGGGATGGATGCGTGTGGCAAGTATGAAGAGAGACTTCCGCTCTTGGAGCAGATAAGAGAAGCGGAGGGCGTGCCGGAGAGGAGTTGAACAGAATGACAGAAGTAGCGGCAAGGACGAGTATAGCGCCCGATAAGTCCGTGGATGAATTGGAGAAGGATCGGGCGTGGTGGTGGGCGGCGGAGAAGCGGAGGTCGCCTCGGCTTGATTACTTGAGGAAGGCGATATGGAAGAAGGGCCAATCAGGCGGGAAACATCCTGAGGGCCTGAAGATCGAGTTGGAGGCAGCGCGGCTTTACCGCGAGTCATGGGAGATGAGCCGTGGCGAGTGTGAGATGAAGAGGCGGGCCATGGCTACGGGCCACATCCTGGAGAACAAGACCATTTTCATCACCGACCATTCTCAGCTTGTGGGGTACTACGGCCAGCTCCCGCATACGCTGTTCTTCACCGGGGATGGTGGGGGTGCCGATGTCGCTCTGGCGGTACCGGGGATCCTGCCCGAGCCGGAGGAAGAGTCAAAGCAATACGTGATGGAGATTCAGGAGTACTGGCACCAGGAGATGAAGGGCTCAAGGCGGGCGGAGCGGGCCTTCACCGACTTCTTCAACCTAGAGGACCTGGTGAAGCAGCAGAGCGGCCCGCTGTGCTGGGGTGCGCCAGTTCCTGGCGGCTACTCCAACAAGGACTATGGCTGGTATCCTCGGGGCTTCAAGTATATCGTGGCCGACATCGACAGGAACCTGGACGATGCCTATGACCTGGTGAAGAAGGGCACGCCTACCCCTGACCTGTTCCCGCTTTATGAGAAGATCAAGAACTGGGAGGCGATGATAATCAGCCTCGAGGCGATGATGGTGCATGCCAGGCGGTTCGCCCGTTTGGCGCGGATAGTGGCGGAGAACTTCGAGTCGAATCCCAAGCGGCGGGAGGAGCTGCTGCGGATAGCCGAGACGTGCGAGCGGATTCCCGCCGAGCCGCCGCGGACGCTGCAGGAGTCGCTGCAGCTGGACTGCTTCATGCAGGTATGCCTGTGGACCGAGGCATTCGAGGGGGCATGGCCGGCGCGGCCCGACTACTGGCACTGGCCGTACTACAACAGGGACGTGAACATCGAGAAGAGGATAACCCATGATGAGGCGGTGGAGCTGGTAGGGGAGCGCATGATCCGGGCTGCCGAGGTTGGAACACTGGGTGTGAGGTGGCTGGCTGAGGGGCTGCAGGGCATCACCGGGACCTATGTATGGACTTTGGGCGGTGTGAACAACGATGGGTCGGATGCGTGCAACGGGTGCACGATGGCCTTCCTGCAGGCGGCGAGGCTGGTGCGGACGGCGAACCCGACGTTTGGGTTCCGGTGGCATCCGCAGGTGAAGGATGAGGTGATGCGGGAGGTGTTCGAGTGCATCCGCCACGGGCTGGGGTATCCCAGCATCCGCAATGACCCCATCCTGATAAACAACGGGATGTTCTGGCACGGGCATCCGCTGGAAGAGATGAGGAACTGGGTGCACCAGGCGTGCATGTCGCCGAACCCGTCGACGAAGCATGGGTTGCAGCCGTGCCGCATGGCGTCAGCGACGGCGAACACAGCGAAGGCGATAGAGTATGCGTTGTTTGACGGGTATGACAACGTAATGAAGATGCAGATGGGGCCGCATACGGGGAGCGCCCGGGAGTTCACCGACTTCGAGCAGCTCTATGAGGCATGGCGGCAGCAAATCTGCTGGATAATGGACACCCTGGTGCGCGTGATCAACTGGGGGCGGCGCCAGTACCACGAGGTGGCGTACCGGGCTTTCTACTCCGCGATGACGCAGCGCTCGGTTGAAGGTGGTTATGACATAGTCCAGCCACTGGGAGAGCGAGGCAATAGCTGGGTGACGTTCTTCACGTGGGTGGAGAACGTTGACAGTCTGGCGGCGGTGAAGAAGCTGGTGTTTGACGACAAGAAGTACACCATGGACCAGTTGATGGACGCGCTCGAGGCGAACTGGGATGGGTGTGAGGACATGCGGCTTGACTTCGTCAAGAACGCTCCCAAGTGGGGCAATGATGACGACTACGTGGACGAGATCATGGTGCGCTGTCTCAGGGATGTGGCGAAGCACTCCCACGAGATGAGGGACACCTCCTACAACACGTGGCCGGCCTTGCCGGAGAACGTGAGCGGGAACATCCACTTCTCGGCATGGGTATGGGCGCTGCCCAATGGGAGGCGGCTTGGGGACGCGCTGTATGATGGAGGCATTTCGCCGGGGCCGGGGCTGGACAAGAAGGGGCCGACGGCGGTGCTGAAGTCGTGCGGGAAGATCGACCACATCAGTGATGGTCGGGCGTTCCTGCTGAACCAGCGGTTGTCGCCGACGCAGCTAGCGGGAGAGAAGGGGTACCAGCTATGGAAGGCGTACATGAAGACGTGGGCCGACCTGGGGCTGGACCATGTGCAGTTCAACATGGTGGATGACGCGACGTTGCGGGCGGCGCAGCGGGAGCCGGAGAAGTACCAGGAGTTGATAGTGCGGGTAGCGGGATACAGCGCGCACTTTGTGGACATCAGCCGCAAGACACAGGACAACATCATTCAGAGGACGGTGCAGGGACTGGGGTAGAAACTGGACTGGGCCCCCCGGGTCAACCGGGGGGCCCGAATGTTCTTGAGGCTACAAGCTCCGTCTCCTGCGCGAGTTCGGAGGGATAGGAACAAGGCAGAAGTAGCGGTCTGGACTGGCTTTAGTGTCCAACGGTGCCTAGAAGGGAGGAAGCATATGCCAAGGGTGTCAAAGGAAGACGAGTGGGCCGGAATGTTCAAAGCTCGACAGGATGCGGGGCGTTCCCAGTTCGAGGGAAAGAGTGTTGAAGACAGAGACCGCATGCCAGACAAGGCCTGCGCCAAGTGCTCTCACTTTCTGGAGACCCCCTACGATCTCAGCGGAATGGGCAATTGCGACACCTTGCGGTTCGGCTCCAATATTGCCAAAGACCCCCCGGTGTTCGTGCTCAAGGGCGAGAATGCCTACCAGGTACATGGCATGACCGACGCCGCCAGGTGTACGTACTACGAAGAGCAGGAATTCATCGACACGGACGCCACGGAGACGGCTGATCCGCGGTATCGCCGCATAGTGAGACCGATGAAGGAGGCCTTCGACAAGAAGCAATAGACTGTCCCGGACGGTGGCACAGGTGGAGGTGGGGTTATGCTGTGCAGAGATTGAGCCCTACTCGTCCAGCCAACGCAGGAAACTACCTGTGGATTGGAGAGTGGCATTTGACTGGGGGGTTTCCTGCCAATTACGAGAGCGGTGGTAATTTCGATTTCAGGCTCACTCCCTGGGGTTGCCGTTGGCAGGGAAGGGGTAGCCTTGGCTGACATCTCGGGCATGTGGCAAAGGGCTTGAGAAAGGGGTGGTTGAACCGAAGATGGTGCGCAATGTGCTGCGGCGAACAATGGATCCCATATGCCATGGAGGGTAGAAGGAGGATACTGCGATGGCAGATGTGTTAGCTGAGAAAAGCACGGCGCCCGACAAGTCTCCAGAGGAACTTGAGAAGGAGCGTGCGTGGTGGTGGGCGGCGGAGAAGAAGAGGTCGAAGCGCCTGGACTACCTGAGGAAGGCGATATGGAAGAAGGGGAGGGTGGGGGGAACCTTTGCTCCTGGCCTGAAGGCTTCTATGGCGGAGATAATGCTGCGTACTGAGGGCTGGAAGAACAGTGTCGGCGTTTGGCCCCCCAGTCTGCGTTTCGCCAGAATGGAGGCCCACATACTCGAGAACATCCCCATTTTCATTACCGACCATTCCCAGATTGTAGGCAACATGGGGGAGTCCCCCAACACCTTCAGGTCGAGCGCTGAGTTGACCTACAACGAGCCAGACATCATACCGGAGCCGGTGGAGGAGAACCTCAAGATTCTGGCGGAGGTGGGAGACTACTGGCTGAGAGAGGGCCCCACAGGTGACTTCATGCGCACCTTCGACCCTGAAGACATCATGAAGGTTATGGGCGGTCAGATATGCTGGGGCATTCCGGTCTTCTCCATGGGTGGCTACGCCGGGGTGAACTACGAGTACGTCATGACGGGAGAGCGTGGTTTCGAGGATCTCATCGCGGAGATAGAGAAGAACCAGGACGCGTTGAGGGAGCAGATGAAGAGTGGGGCGTCGGTAGATGCGGCCCAGCAATACGAGAAGATCCGCACCTGGCAGGGGATGATCGAGATGCTTGATGCGGCGATAGGGTGGGCCAAACGCTACGCGCGGCTGGCACGTATCGTGGCGGAGAACTTCGAGACCGACGCCAAGCGCAAAGAGGAATTGCTGCGGATAGCGGAGACGTGCGAGCGAGTGCCGGCGCATCCCCCGCGGACGCTTCAGGAATCGATCCAGCTCGACCATTTCATTCAGGTGATGAAGCGGTACGAGAGTATAGAAGGAGCGTGGCCGGCGCGTCCCGACTACTACCATGGGCCTTTCTACGAGAAAGATGTGAACATTGACAAGCGGATTACCAGAGAAGAAGCGCTTGACCTCGTCGGGGAGCACCTCATCCGTGCCGCGGATATGGGGGTGAATCTCGGCCGGTGGGCCAGCGAGGGCCTTCAGGGTATCTCCGGAACATGGGTCTGGACCATAGGTGGCGTCAAGAAGGATGGCTCCGATGCGTGCAGTGACTGCACTGTGGCCTACCTGCAGGCGGCGAGGATGGTACGGGTGGCCAATCCGACCCTTGCCTTCCGGTGGCACCCGCAGGTGAAGGACGAGGTGTGGCGGGAGGTGTTCGAGTGCATCAGGCAGGGGTTAGGCTATCCCAGCGTACGCAATGACCCTATCCTCATACAGAATGGGATGTACTGGCACCATCACCCGCTGGAGGAGATGAGGACGTGGGTGCACCAGGCGTGCATGTCGCCGTGCCCGACGACAAAGGACGGGTTTCAGCCGTGCCGCATGGCCATGGCGACGGCGAATACGGCGAAGATGGTCGAGTATGCCCTGTTCGACGGCTATGACCCGGTGTTCAAGATGCAGGTCGGGCCGCATACGGGGGAGGCACGGAAGTTCACCGACTTCGAGCAGCTCTATGAGGCGTGGCGGCAGCAGATGCGGTGGATGATGGGCACGCTGGCCCGCTCTATGACGATGGGGCGGGTGAGGGACCCGGACTTCTTTGGACGCCCGTTCCTGTCGGGCATATCGCAACGCTCGGTGGAGAGCGGCCTGGACATCATCAGGCCGGGGAGTGAGCGAGGCAACTCGTGGATCACCTTCTTCACCTGGGTGGAGAATGCCGACAGCTTAGCGGCGGTTAAGAAGCTGGTGTTTGACGACAAGAAGTACACCATGGACCAGTTGATGGACGCGCTGGAGGCGAACTGGGACGGGTATGAGGAGATGCGGCTGGACTTTGTGAAGAATGCTCCCAAGTGGGGCAATGATGACGATTATGCCGACGATATCATGGTGCGCTGCCTGCGGGATGTGGCGAAGCGCTCGTGGGAGTTGAAGGACCCGTCGGGCAATCCGTGGCCGGCGCTGCCGGAGAACGTGAGCGGCAACATCCACTACTCCACGGTAGTGGGAGCATTGCCCAACGGGAGGAAGTGGGGCGATGCGCTCTATGATGGCGGCATCTCGCCGGGGCCCGGTCTGGACAAGAAGGGTCCGACGGCGGTGTTGAAGTCTTGCTCGAAGATAAACCACGTGAGTGATGGGCGGGCCTTCCTGCTGAACCAGCGGCTGTCCCCGACGCAGCTAGCCGGCGAGAAGGGCTACCAGCTATGGAAGGCGTACATGAAGACGTGGGCTGATTTGGGACTGGACCATGTCCAGTTCAATATGGTGGATGATGCCACGTTGCGGGCGGCGCAGCGGGAGCCGGAGAAGTACCAGGAGTTGATAGTACGGGTGGCTGGCTACAGCGCCCACTTCGTCGACATCAGCCGCAAGACACAGGACAACATCATTCAGAGGACGGTGCAGGGGCTGGGCTAGAGATAGGGCTCCGATCTGGCATATCACCGGGCCCTCTTGGAGAAAAGGGGGCCCGGTCGGTTTCGGGACGTTGAAGCTCTCCTGCCTCCACTCTTGTCCGCATGCGCCCCCCTGCCACTGCCGCTGGACGGGGTCGGATGGAGGCCTTAAGGTCATCTATGAGGAACTGGCGAAGCGCTTTCCCCCTGCCAGTACCACTTCCGTGTCCTGTTCTTGCAGCCGGAACGCGTCTGGCAAGCAGCGTGCCGCTATTGCATGCCCTTGCAGAATTGACGGAGTCGCTTGAGAGTATTAGCATACTGGTAGTTTCGTTGACGCTACACTAGCGCGGAGCGACGCTGGTGTTGATGTCGCCGTTGGGGGTGATAGCCATCAGGCGAGCAAAGCGAGAGCATTAGTAGTCTGAACTGCGTAGATACGAATCTGCGAAGAAGGAGGGTGACGAAATGGCGGAGGTACTGGCAGAGAGAAGCCGAGCACCAGACAAGCCGGTAGATGAGCTTGAGAAGGAGAGGGCATGGTGGTGGGCGGCGGAGAAGAAAAGGTCGAAGCGCCTGGACTACCTGAGGAAGGCGATATGGAAGAAGGGGAGGATAGGAGGGACCTTCGCTCCCGGCCTCAAGGCTTCCATGATTGAGATAGTGTTGCGCACCGATGGTTGGAAGCAGAATGTCGGCACATGGCCTCCGTGCCTCCACTACGCCAGGATGCACGCACACATTACCGATAATATCCCTATCTTCATCACCGACCATGCTCAGATTGTGGGCTACCTCGGAGAGTCCCCCAGCACCTTCAGGTCAGGTGCCGAAGACACCTACCAGGAACCGGACATCATACCTGAGCCGGTCGATGATAACCTGAAGGTGCTGGCCGAGATAGGGGACTACTGGATAGCGCACGCTGCCTACGGGACCTTCCTCAACACGTTTGACCCTGAGGACCTGATGAAGGTGATGGGTGGCCAGATCTGCTGGGGCGTTCCTGTGTTCTCGGCCGGCGGGTACGCGGGGGTGAACTACGAGTACATCATGACCGGCGAGCGTGGTTTCGAGGACCTCATAGCGGCGATAGAAGAGAATCAGGATGCTATGAGGGAGGAGATGAAGAGCGGGGCTGCCGTAGACGCGGCTCAGCAATACGAGAAGATTCGGACCTGGCAGGCGATGGTCGAGGCGCTTGATGCCGCAATAAGGTGGGCCGGGCGCTATGCGCGGCTGGCACGGATCGTGGCGGAGAACTTCGAGACCGACCCCAAGCGCAAAGAGGAACTGCTGCGAGTAGCCGAGACGTGCGAGCGGGTGCCGGCGAAGCCGCCGCGGACGTTGCAGGAGTCGATCCAGCTCGACCATTTCATCCAGGTGCTGAAGCGGTATGAGAGCATTGAGGGGGCATGGCCGGCGCGTCCCGACTACTACCATTGGCCGTACTACAACAGGGACGTGAACGTCGACAAGAGGATCACCAGGGAGGAGGCGCTTGACCTCGTCGGGGAGCACCTCATCCGTGCTGCCGACATGGGCATTAATCTCGGCCGGTGGGCCAGCGAGGGCCTTCAGGGCATCTCCGGCACCTGGGTGTGGACCATCGGTGGTGTCAAGAAGGATGGTTCCGATGCCTGCAACGAGCTGACCGTGGCCTATCTGCAGGCGGCGAGAATGGTGCGGGTGGCCAATCCCACTTTTGGCTTCCGGTGGCATCCGCAGGTCAAGGATGAGGTATGGCGGGAGGTATTCGAGTGCATCAGGCAAGGGTTGGGCTATCCCAGCATACGCAATGACCCTATTCTGATACAGAACGGGATGTACTGGCACCACCACCCGCTGGAGGAGATGAGAACGTGGGTGCACCAGGCGTGCATGTCGCCGTGTCCGACGACACGGGACGGGTTTCAGCCGTGCCGTATGGCGATGGCGACGGCGAACTGCGCCAAGATGATCGAGTACGCCCTGTTTGACGGGTACGACCCGGTGTTCAAGATGCAGATAGGGCCGCATAGCGGCGATGCGCGGAAGTTCACCGACTTCGAGCAGCTCTATGAGGCGTGGCGGCAGCAAATGCGGTGGATAATGGGCACGCTGGCGCGGGCGATGACGGTGGGGCGGGTGAGGGACTCTGACTTCTTTGGGCGCCCCTTCCTGTCGGGCATATCGCAGCGGTCGGTGGAGAGTGGGCTGGACATCATCAGGCCGGGGAGTGAGCGAGGCAACTCATGGATCACCTTCTTCACCTGGGTGGAGAACGCGGACAGTCTGGCGGCGGTGAAGAAGCTGGTGTTTGACGAGAAGAAGTACACCATGGGCCAGTTGATGGACGCGCTGGAGGCGAACTGGGATGGGTACGAGGAGATGCGGTTGGACTTTGTGAAGAATGCTCCCAAGTGGGGCAATGATGACGACTATGCGGACAGCATGATGGTGCGGTGTTTGCGGGATGTGGCGAAGCGCTCGTGGGAGTTGAAGGACCCGTCGGGCAATCCATGGCCGGTGCTGCCGGAGAACGTGAGCGGCAACATCCACTACTCGACGGTGGTGGGGGCACTGCCCAACGGGAGAAAGTGGGGAGATGCGCTCTATGATGGCGGCATCTCGCCGGGGCCGGGGCTGGACAAGAAGGGGCCGACGGCGGTGCTGAAGTCGTGCTCGAAGATAAACCACGTGAGTGACGGGCGGGCGTTCCTGCTGAACCAGCGGTTATCGCCGACTCAGCTTGTGGGTGAGAAGGGGTACCAGCTATGGAAGGCGTACATGAAGACATGGGCTGATTTGGGGCTGGATCATGTGCAGTTCAACATGGTGGATGATGCGACGCTGCGGGCGGCGCAGCGAGAGCCAGAGAAGTACCAGGAGTTGATAGTGCGGGTGGCGGGATACAGCGCGCACTTCGTGGACATCAGCCGCAAGACGCAGGACAACATAATCCAGAGGACGGTGCAGGGACTGGGCTAGAGACATAGTCGCATATAGGGGACGTTGATCGGGCCCCCCCGGGGGAGATGGGGGCCCGATCGTTTTGGCGAAAGCCAGAGGATGACAAAATTGCAGAACATAGATGAAGCGATGCGAAACATTTGACACGAAGAGCCGCACGTATTACAATGTTAGCGTTGTTTCTGCGGTTGAGACATTTGACAAGGAGGGTGTCTATCGAGAGATAAGTAACTTGAGTTATCACGGTATTTAGAGCAGGCCCGAAAGGGCGCCAGATGCGCTGAGGAGGGTCTGCGTATAGCGTGCCCAATATCGAGAGGAGGTGATAGAATGCCGACTTGCAGCGAGTGCAAGAACTACTTCCCCATTGAGGACGAGGAGAACAAGGGGGACTGTGTGCTGAGAGGGCGTGACGCGAGGCAGGAGTACTGGATGGCGAAGCCTGTGGCAGGGGATATGGACGCGTCGCAGTGTTCTTCATTCCAGAAGAAGTAAGAGGCTCATAACCAGATGGGTGGTGGCAGGGGCATGAGGTATATGTGTTAAGCGTCGCGCCTTTGCTGCGAAACGTTGCTTAACAAGGAGGCATGAAAATGGCAGAGGTGGCGGCAAGAACGAGTACAGCGCCCGATAAGTCCGTGGATGAATTGGAGAAGGATCGGGCGTGGTGGTGGGCGGCGGAGAAGCGGAGGTCGCCTCGGCTTGATTACTTGAGGAAGGCGATGTGGAAGAAGGGCCAGACAGGGGGGAAACATCCTGAAGGCCTGAAGATCGAGTTGGAGGCAGCGCGGCTTTACCGCGAGTCGTGGGAGATGAGCCGTGGCCAGTGCGAGATGAAGAGGCGGGCGATGGCGACAGCCCATATCCTGGAGAACAAGACCATCTTCATCACCGACAACTCTCAGCTTGTCGGGTACTTTGGCCAACTGCCGCATACGCTGTTCTTCTCTGGCTCTGGTGGCGAAGCTGACGTGGCGCTGGCCATACCAGGGGTTCTTCCCGAGCCGGAGGAAGAGTCAAAGCAATACGTGATGGAGATTCAGGAGTACTGGCACAAGGAGATGCAGCAGTCGAGGCAGATGGAACGAGCGTTCCTCGACTTCTTCGACATGGAGGACCTGGTGAAGCAGCAGAGCGGCTCTCTGTGCTGGGGTGCGCCGGTACCCGCTGGCTACTCCAACAAGGACTATGGCTGGTATCCCCGGGGCTTCAAGTACATCGTGGCCGACATCGACAGGAACCTCGATGAAGCCCTTGATTTGGTCAAGCATGGCACACCCAGCCGTGCGCTTCTCGGCGTCTATGAGAAGGTCAAGAACTGGGAGGCGATGATAATCAGCCTTGAGGCGATGATGGTGCATGCCAGGCGGTTCGCCCGATTGGCGCGGATAGTGGCAGAGAACTTCGAGTCGAATCCCAAGCGGCGGGAGGAGCTGCTGCGGATAGCCGAGACGTGCGAGCGGATTCCCGCCGAGCCGCCGCGGACGCTGCAGGAGTCGCTGCAGCTGGACTGCTTCATGCAGG
>Ga0209164_1001083_pt1 | contig 40619 bp, 33 predicted proteins | sample MTBNYHSulfiMetaG_FD_187458 | JGI IMG/M metagenome (GOLD analysis project Ga0209164, IMG submission 187458) | Enrichment culture microbial communities from rom New York Harbor, USA that are MTBE-degrading - MTBE-NYH (New York Harbor Sulfidogenic)... | ecosystem: Environmental > Aquatic > Marine >... | reverse complement strand
CGGCCCTGGCTGCCCTCAGGCCCGCGTGCTCAGAAAGGCTGGCCGAGAGCTCTGCAAGGTGTCCGCGGTCTCTTATCCGCCGCAGGCTCGGGACGAAGTTGATGTCGTAGACCCACGCCAGGTGCAGCAATGTCACGTCCATCGATGTGCGGAGCTGACTGTAATCTATCGTCCGCCTGTTCACAAGCGCCTCTAGTATCGAGGGAGTGAATTCGGACGTCAAAGGCAGGTCCAGATTGGCTTTGAAGCTCTCCGGGTCAGTGCGAAAGAGCTCATAGTAGTGATGGAACACGCGGTAGATATCAATCTTATCGGCGTCGCGTATGAGCCGTGCGTGCAGCAGCATCTGAGGGGAGAGATCCTGCGGCAGAGCCTGGACGTTGTGAAGGCGAATGGCAGAAAGGATTATATCCCTCTCGTCCGCCGGCACTTCCGCCAGAAGTGACATCTGTTCCGCAAGCCGGGCCGAGTAGCACGCATGGTTCAGACTGACGGCATCCAGGAATGTGCGATACTGCCGGAACTGCTCGAAGCGGCCCAGATCGTGCAGCAGCCCGACGGTCTCGGCAATAAGACAGTCGTTGTGCGACAAGTCCATCGCCCTGGCGATATGGCATATCTCGACACACGTGTTACGTGTGTGCTGGTCCTTAAGCTCGATATTGGCGTCGATGACCTTGTCAATGCCGTAAAAGCCCTTGACGTATCCGTCGAACCAGTTCTTCAGTTCTGTGAGCTGACTATCATTCAATGCACAAGACTCCGGAAAGTTGAGGCTGCCAGTATAGCACGTGATCGCTCTTTGCCCAAGATGTTTTGCGCTGCGCTTGACGCAGCGGCGATGCGGAGTATCCTGAGCATCTGGTATGGAGCAGGCACGATTCACAATATTCGAAACCGAATGGGGATTTGCAGGTTTCGCTGCCGGCAGAGGCGGCATCGTTCGCCTCCATCTGCCAGTCGCCAGCAGAGCTGTCGCCATGGCTGCATTTCGCGGCACCGCCTTCGACGGCCGGCTGATCATGGACGTTCAGAAGGCCCTTTGTCAGTACTTCGAGGGCAGCCAGGTGGACTTCCGCCATTGGCCGCGCGTCAATATCGGAGGCGTCAGCGCGTTTGCCGCGACGGTTCTGCGGGAATGCCGTAAGGTAGGGTACGGCCGGACCATCACATATGGCGAGCTGGCTGCGCGGGCGGGCGCGCCGGCAGCCGCCAGAGCCGTTGGTATGGTCCTTTCACGGAATCCCGTGCCGCTGATGATACCGTGCCACAGGATAGTGCGAGCTGACGGCAGCCTTGGTGGTTACTCAGGCGAAGGCGGTTTAAGGGCCAAAGACAGGCTCCTGCGCATGGAGTCGGCAATCAGGTCCCGGTAGCCTGCACCCGTGTCCATGCCTGCATCCACTACATAAAGGCGGTGCCGCCGGATTTTTTCCTTGACTTTAGCTAACTTAGATGATAGACTTAGTATACTAATCACAGTCTCAGGCACAGGCCCAATGAAACTGACTAATCGAAGCGAATATGCACTGCTCGCCCTGGTATATCTGGCCCGTCAGAAGGCCGGCACCTACGTCGGCGGCGCCGAGATCGCGAAGGCCCAGAACATCCCCCCCAAGTTCCTCCAGCAGATACTGCTGGTTCTCAAACGCGCCCACTATGTCCAGAGCTTCAAGGGCCAGCAGGGCGGCTACCGGCTTGCCAGGCCCCCCAAAGATATCTGCATCGCCGAAGTGGTGCGTCTTCTCGATGGGCCGCTGGCGCCAACTGAGTCCGTGAGTCGCTACTTCTACGAGCCTACCCCGCTCGAGAAAGAGAAGAAGCTTGTCGATATGTTTCGCCGCATACGCGATGTCATCGCGGCGACTATGGAAAAGACTTCTCTGGCCGATGTGAAATGACCTTTCGCGGCTGGTTGTCGGCTGTACTATGCTACTTACAATCCGAAGGGCTGTTATTGTGACACTGAAACGATCTCTTGCGGTGCTGGCAGCATCCCTTGCCGTGCTCGCTGTGACGCGGGAGGCCGCGGCGAGGGATGTCACTCTCCTCAATGTCTCTTACGACCCAACCCGCGAGCTGTATAAGGATCTCAATGCGAAATTCACCGAGTACTGGAAGCAGAAGACCGGCGATCAAGTGATAGTCAGGCAATCACACGCCGGCTCGGGCAAGCAGGCCAGGGCCGTTATCGACGGGCTAGAGGCGGATGTCGTGACATTGGCGCTGGCATACGATATCGACGCCATTAGCGAAAGGAGCGGCCTTATCACCGCCGGCTGGCAGAAACGATTGCCAGATAATAGTGCCCCTTACACTTCCACCATAGTCTTCCTTGTTCGCAAGGGCAACCCCAAAGGCATCAAGGACTGGGACGACCTTGTAAAGCCCGGTATATCCGTCATCACCCCCAACCCCAAGACATCCGGCGGCGCAAGATGGAACTACCTGGCTGCATGGGGCTACGCGCTGACAACCTACAGCGGCAGTGACGACGCCGGCGCTCGCCGTCACGCAATTGACTTCGTGACGAAGCTTTTCAAAAATGTGCCAGTGCTCGATTCAGGAGCGCGCGGCTCAACTACGACTTTCGTCCAGCGGGGCATCGGTGATGTGCTGCTTGCATGGGAGAATGAGGCATATCTGGCTGTCAATGAGCTGGGCAGCGATAAGTTCGAGATAGTCGTACCCTCGATAAGTATTCTGGCTGAGCCTTGCGTGGCGATGGTCGACAAAGTTGTGGAGAAGCACGGCACAAAGGCTGTTGCGAAGGCCTATCTCGAATACCTCTATTCGGAAACCGGCCAGGAGATAGCGGCCAGGCACTATTACAGGCCAAGAACGAAGAGTGTTGCGGAGAGATACTCCGGCCAATTTGCCAAGGTGAAGCTCTTCACGATAGACACCGTTTTCGGCGGCTGGCGGAAGGCCCAGAAGGTACACTTCGACGATGGCGGTATCTTCGACCAGATCTACCAGCCGGGCGCGAATTAATTGTCACGTTAGCGGGTGAGCAATGGCATACAGGTTCAGGCAGCCAAGCATAATACCTGGCTTCGGACTTGCCTTCGGGTACACCCTGCTCTATCTGGGGCTCATAGTGCTTGTACCGCTGGCTGCCGTCTTCGCCTCCACCCTCTCAATGACCTGGAGCGACTTCGTGCATGCCGTGACATCGGCACGCGTACTGGCCTCGTACAGACTGAGCTTTGGAGCATCGTTTCTCGCGGCTTCCCTCAATACCCTCACCGGCCTGCTCGTCGCATGGGTCCTCGTCAGATACAGGTTCCCCGGCAGGAAGCTGCTCGATGCTATGATTGACCTGCCTTTCGCCCTGCCGACGGCTGTTGCGGGTATAGCACTTACCACGCTCTATGCCCCGACCGGCTGGATAGGCAGGTTTCTTGAACCGCTGGGTATCAAGGTCGCCTTTGCTCCGCTCGGCATTGTCGTGGCGCTCACATTCATCGGTCTGCCATTCGTCGTGCGTACGGTGCAACCGGTGCTTGAGGATATGAGCAAAGAGGTCGAAGAGGCAGCCGCGAGCCTTGGCGCTCCAGGCCGGCAGGTGTTTCTGAAGGTGCTGCTGCCGGAGCTTTACCCGGCCCTCCTGACAGGCTTTGCTCTGGCCTTCGCGCGGGCGTTAGGTGAATACGGCTCAGTGGTTTTCATCTCTGGCAATATGCCGATGAAGACCGAGATTGCCCCGCTGCTCATCGTTACCAAGCTCGAGCAGTACGACTACAAAGGTGCGACCGCCATCGCTGTTGTGATGCTCGTCGCCTCGTTCGTATTGCTGCTGGCCATCAATATGTTACAGAAATGGACTGCAAGGTATCAACTGAAATGAAGCCAGCATCCGGCACAATTCGTACTGGTATTGTCGGTACCTCCCCAGTGGTGAGGCGAACTCTCATCGCGCTGGCGGTTCTCTTTCTGGCTGTGTTTCTTATCTTGCCCCTCGTTGCCATCTTCACCGAAGCCTTCAGGAAAGGTATTGGCGCATACTTCGCGGCCTTCACCGATAGCGATACGCTGAGCGCGATACGCCTAACCCTCTTGACGACGGTCATCGCCGTGCCACTCAACATCATCTTCGGCCTCGCCGCAGCGTGGGCGATAGCGAAATATCACTTCACAGGTAAAAGCGTCCTCATGACCCTGATAGACCTGCCTTTTGCTGTCTCGCCCGTAATAGCCGGACTCATGTTCGTCCTGCTCTTCGGTCTGCAGGGCTGGTTCGGTCCATGGCTGATCGCGCACGAGATAAGGATAATCTTCGCTGTCACCGGCATCGTCCTGGCCACCCTTTTCGTGACATTCCCGTTCGTCGCGCGCGAGCTCATCCCCCTGATGCAGTCACAGGGCACCGACGAGGAAGAAGCCGCAATCACTCTCGGCGCAAGCAGCCTGCGGACCTTCTGGAAAGTGACCCTGCCCAACGTCAAATGGGGCCTGCTCTATGGCATCATCCTGTGCAACGCCAGGGCCATAGGCGAGTTCGGAGCGGTCTCCGTCGTGTCCGGCCACATCCGCGGCGAGACCAACACGATACCCCTCCATATCGAGATACTTTATAATGAGTACAATTTCGTGGCTGCGTTCTCCGTCGCCTCGCTGCTGGCAATGCTGGCGCTGGTGACCCTCGCCGCCAAGAGCGTCGTGGAATGGAAAAGTGCAAGGGCCGAGCGGCAGCGCATTGCCAGTGTCACTGAGGAAATGCAATGAGCATCGAAGTGCGAAACATAAACAAGACCTTTGGTCGGTTCGCCGTGCTGAAAGATGTCAGCCTCAAGATCGAGCGAGGCGAGCTTGTCGCCCTGCTCGGCCCCTCCGGCTGTGGGAAGACCACCCTGCTCAGGATAATCGCCGGGCTTGACGAAGCCGACGAAGGCAGCGGCCCCATCTTGTTCCATGAGGAGGATGTCAGCGCCATCGGCGCGGGCAAGCGGCAGGTCGGCTTCGTCTTCCAGCACTATTCGCTCTTCCGCCACATGAACATATTCGAGAACGTCGCGTTCGGCCTTAAGGCCCGGCCGCGAACTGCTAGACCTTCGAAAAAGGAGATACGTGACAAGGTCTTTGAGCTCCTTCGCCTCGTCCAGCTTGAACGAGTCTGGTCGCTATATCCCTCGCAGCTCTCCGGCGGCCAGCGGCAGCGCGTCGCCCTTATACGAGCCCTTGCCGTCGAGCCGAAGATACTATTGCTGGATGAGCCGTTCGGCGCGCTCGATGCCAAGGTGCGAAAAGAGCTCCGCCGCTGGCTGCGCAGACTCCACGATGAGATGCATGTTACAAGCGTCTTTGTCACCCACGACCAGGAGGAGGCCCTCGAGGTCGCTGACAAGGTTGCCGTGATGAATGAGGGTGTTATCGAACAGATTGGCACCCCCGAGGAAGTCTATGACAATCCAGCCAATCCCTTCGTGTACAACTTTCTCGGCAGCGTGAATCTCTTCCACGGACGCGTTCAGGCTGGCAGCCTTAGAATAGAGGCGGTCGAGGATGGCGAGTCTGTCGTCGCATACGTCCGGCCGCATGACATCGAGATATCGCGCAGCCGCGATGCAGAGTTCTCAATCCCAGCCACAATTACGCACATCAATGCCGCAGGGCCGATCGCTCGAATACAGATGACAAGACTCGACACCCAGGAAAGCGTTGAAGCGGAATTGACACGCGAGAAGTACCGCAACGAAAAATATGCCGCCGGCGAACAGGTCTATATCCGCGCCGCCAACCCCCGCACCTTCCACCACAACTACACCATCTAACCCCCGCACGTCTGTCTCCTCTCCCCTATCCCCTATCCCCTCGCCCCTCACCCCTCTCTTCCTTCTGTCTTCTGCCTTCTCTCTTCTGCCCCCCTCTTCCTGCTATCTACTATCTACTAGCTACCAGCTACTTCTTCTTATCCTATTGACTCAAATCGCCGATTCCATTAACATTAGCTCCCCTGATTCCGCCAATGTAGCTCAACGGTAGAGCACTGGTTTTGTAAACCAGCGGTTGTCGGTTCGATTCCGACCATTGGCTTTTTCACTCTCCAGCTTTGTTCCCCCTCGTCTTTCCACGCGAAACTTTGAGGCCCATGTCCTTGACTGCTCTGGCTGCTCCCCTCCTGCCCTTCACTTCTCACTGCTGCAGTTCCGCCGCCGTCTTTGCGCCATACTGCCTCAGAAGCTCTACGATTTCCGGGTACTTCTTTTTGTCCACACAATCAAGTGGTGTCGCGCCTCTCATAGCCTGTGGATTCGGATTCACTCCCCTCTCAAGAAGCGATCTGACGATGTCAACATATCCTGCACTGACAGCAAGATGCAGCGCAGTCTCACCCAACCGATTGTCCGCCTGCTCGAGCAAGGTCGTCTTCCCAAGTAGAGTGTTCGCAGCTTGAGGCCGCTTCATACGCAGTGCCGTAACTAGCGCGGTCCGCCCTTCGCTGTCCACCGCGTCACAATTCGCTCCATTTTCCAGGAAAAATTCAAGTACACGTGATTGGGATTCGTGCAGCACGGTGAATACCGGCGTGCGCCCTTCGGCATCTACCTGATTGATGTCAAAACCCATCTCCGTCAGCTTCCGCAGATCGCCGAGATCGACATCACCCAGCAGGCCAAAAAAACGATTCCGTCCATCCTTGCCAAGCGCCATCGGGTCGCCGCCCTTCGACTGCAGATACTTCACCCGCTCCCATCTAAAGCTTCCGACGGCTATGTGAATCGGCGTACTGCCATCGGAATCTTTGGCGTTCACATCCGCTCCACGATTCACAAGCAGCATCAGCATCCCGATATCATCGCCCGGTGCCATACATGCCCAGTGGAGCAGCGACAGGTCCTGCTTGCCCTTTGTATTCGCATCCATCCCCATATCAAGCAGCAGCCTGGTGACATCGCTCCAATTCTTGTGTGCCGCCTGACAGAGCAACCGTTTCTCGCGCAGACCTGTCGGGTCGAATTTCGCGCCGCTTTTCATGAGCATTGCGATGAAGTCCTTATCTATCCTGCGCATCGCGATATACATGGGCGTCTCGTCACGTTGGTTCACCACTTCCATGTTCGCCCCTTTGTCCAGAAGCAGCTTCCCGCATTCTGGCATCCGGTACTCTGCACATATGTGAAGAGGCGTATTCCCAAGGGCATCTGGGACTTCCATATCCGCACCTCTGGCCAGCAGTAGCTTCAGTATCTCCTCATTGTCGCTGTACGCTGCCATGTGCAGGCCTGTGAAACCAAGGACTGGCTCATCCCCCGTAGGTTTGCTGGTGTCCTCCTGCGTATTGATGTCCATTCCACCGTCAAGAAGCCTCCTGACCTCATTAGCATCACTCTTGAGTATAGCTCTGCTGAGCGGGCTGTTAAAGTAGAGGACCTTTGTATCTATGTCCCATGCGATATTCTCTCTACGTCTCCGCCTTACCTCATCACGTGTTGGAGGGCTTGTCGTCACAGCCCCTCTGCTTGCCGCTCGAAGCAGCTGCAACACATTGTTGTGGCCAAACCGCTTCGCTAGGTCAGCAGGTGTCGCGTCATACCGGTTCTTCGCCTCCACGTTCGCGCCACGCGATAACAGCAATGCCGCCGCTTTCGTCTTTCCGTAGCCGGCGGCGTTATGCAGAGCCGTGGCGCCGTTTGCATTGTCCGACTGAACGTTAACGTCAACACCTTTGTCAAGGAGCATCTGCAAGACATCGGTCTGGTCGAACCTCGCCGCCGTCACGAAAACCCGCGCCAGACCCTTTGGATCTGGTGCAGGATTGGCTCTTGGATCCAGCAGAAGAGCCAGTATCTCGGTCTTGCCGGTAGTGAATTCCATCGGCAGCAGACCCTCAGTGGTCCGGGCGTTCAGGTCTGCCCCGCGATCCACTATCATCCGGACAAGTGCAACATTGTCACCTTCAACGGCATAGTGAAGGGGCGTAAAATTGCCTTTCGATGCTATCTTCACATCGGCCCCTTTTTCCACAAGGAGCTGCGCCGTCGCGTAGAAGCCGTGGCCCTCTTTTATGGCCAGGTGCAGAGGTGTTTGCAGCTGGAGTGTACGCCCGTTTATGTCAGCCCCCTTGGCAAGCAGAAGCTCTGCCACGGCATTCTGCCCGGTCCTGGCAGCATCGTGCAATGGCGTGTTTCCGCTTTCATCGGCCGCTCTGACGTCTGCCCCAGCCTCGAGCAGCAGCTTCACCATGTTCGATTGCCTGCTGTTGACTGCAAGCAATAACGGCGTCTGCCCCAGACGGTTGCGGACGTCGATGTCGGCCCCATTTTTCAGCAATACCTCCCCAAGAAGGCTTATGCCGTTGCTGGCCGCGTAGTGCAGCGGCGCGTTCCCGTTAATGTCACAGTTGTTCACATTGCCGCCTGCCTCCAGATATTCTCTGATGACTCTGGCAAGGTACGCTGGCATGTCCTTCGCTCTCTGTTTCTCCTGCGCTCTTTCATCCGAATCCCTGGGCAGTCGAGCATGGTACCCGGGGTTCACCAGCGATGGGAGCATTGCCGAATCTATGAATGTGGGCGGTCGCGGCTTGTTCTCAAACCGCTCGCAGGCTCCGTATTCTCTCAATAGTGATTCCATGTTCTTGCTGCCCCAACCCTTGGCGTACTCCAAGGGCGACGAACCATGGACATTGCAGATGTTCGGATTGGCCCCTTTCTCAAGCAACAGCTTCACTAGCTCCACGTTACCCCAGCGACATGCTGCTATGAGCAGTGTGTCACCACTGGGCGCTATCGTGTTCGTATCGGCTCCCTGCTGGATCAGAGCTCTGGGCACTGCATTCATCCCACTTCTCATCGCCAGATAGAGCAAGGTGGGATCGGTTTTATCCTCGACCGACATGTCTAGCCCTTGCTGCACCATGAGACCGGCCATCACCAGATCATCGTCAAGGCCGTTCTCGCGTATCATCCGCTCTCCGGCGTCACTGGCGGGATCGGGAGGAAGACTTCGCGGGGCATCAGCTGGCATGGCATCGTATATACGCATGACCGCAAGCCGCATTGCCGAGCATCCGTTTTTGTCGGGCGTGCTCGCCTTGGCCCCATGTTTGAGCAGCAGTTTCACAGCGTCGACCAGGTCGCCTTCGACAGCCACATGCAGCGGCGTCATACCGTTGCAGTCTGTAACGTCCGTCCTGGCCCCCTTTTCGAGCAGAAGCCTGGCTACTTCCAACTCCTCCTCCTGGATGGCATAATGCAGCGGCGTCATGCCATGCCTGTTGGCCCCGTTGACATCCTCACCTTTAGCGATGAGTTCCTTGGCCGCGTCAACGTCACCAAGATATGCCGCCTGCCGAAGGTTCCTAGGTGTGACTTCCTCAACCTCGCCTTGGTCATTGAACACAAACGATTTGCCCTGCGCGCCAGCCCACGCAAGAACCGCTGTCACCAGCGCCGCTGTGATTGTCTTTCTGCTCATATCGCCTCCCGAAAAGCCTGCCCCATTGTACCCCCATTCATGTCTCCCATCAATCGCAAAAACCGCGGCCCACAGTCCACAACCAGCATCTTCTCCTGTCACTTTTTAACATGCGCTGGAATGTAATACCCCCGACGGCCGCCACCTCGCCTTCTATGCGCCGAACGCTGGACGCGGTATTATCACGTCTGCGCCGCAGCAGTCAACACCCCCGCCTTCACAGCCATCACGATGAAAACCACCTTCGATACCACCTCCGCGATGATGAGCCCGATGATGAAGGATATGATCCGTCTTCGCACCTGCTTCATGCCCGTCGCAACGACATATCCCCTGTACATCAGCATCACAGTCCATATGGTTGCAGCGATCAGAACGACCAGCGCCAGCACCGCTACCAGCACATCCGCAGTAGTCACGCTCCCAGTGTGTGGTTGCTCCATCGCTCGCTCAGTCAGGTATTGCAGCACCTTGCGCACGCCGGCAGGCAAACAAACGATCGCTATGAGGAGATACGGCCACCGCGCAAGGGCCTGCGTGCCCAGCATATCAATGAACCTGAATCGCGACGGCGCAAGGATCGCTCCAAAGACCTGCAACGTAAGCGCCATGCACAGCCACGCGTTCAACCCCTCCGCCACAAAAAGCCACAACGGCCCCGCCTTCCCGAAATGAACGTCAAGCACTCCATCGAAATGCACAGGCACGGTATAGCACACCAGCGCCGACAGAAGTATCACCGCCAGGCCAATGACAAAGGCTACTCCGCCGGCGACGTATCTGAAGGGGTTGAAGAGCCACTCCTGAAAGCCGCGCTTTTCAGCGGATTCTGAAACGAAGATCCCTTCTTGCATGACATGAGCCCTTTCGTTATCTCGCCAGCCCTGTCCCCAGCATGTTCGAGTGATTTCAGTCTTTCGATGATATCGTTGAGCCTGTTCCGTATCGTCGGGTAGCTCAGCTTCATCAGCTTGGCCATATCCTTCAGACTGCCCGAGGCCTTTACGAACTCTACGATGAACCTGCGGTCTTCCTCCCCCAGCCGCGCCAGCTCCGGCAATTCGAACCCGCCCTCTATCTCCGTGCCGCAAGCCTCGCAGACCAGGCGCTTCACCTTCAGGCTGTCATTACATGACGGACATTTGATGGGCAGATTCTTCATCATTCCGGCTCCTTAAGCTGCTGGGCAGACCGCGCGGGCCTGTTCAATAGCATGACACAGGGCCTCAGGCTCATCCGTGCCAATCCGCACGGAGCCGCCCTTCCAGGTGTGAATCTCGACCGCCTTGAGGCCCGAGACGTTATAAAGCCATCCGTATCTCGTGATGCGCACCCCCAGGCCATACCACCACTTGTTCATAACCGGGGACGCTGAGGCAATACTGGAAACCAGCACCGTCTTCCGTATAATACCCGGCCCGTACCACAAAGTGAGCTTTTCGGGTGTGATTCTGACGGTCAGCGTGCGGAAGCATACAAGCAGCCCCGCCAGCACGAGTGCCCCCGCCAGCAAGGCCAGCACGGCGGTTATCATGCCCTCCTCATCAAGACGCGCAATCAGGAACGTAATCGAGGTCAGGTCTGCCGTTATGACAATGACAAAGATGATTATCATCGCCCAGCCTACCTGCCTGTGCTCGTAAATCGCATCCATAGTCGATAGCCTCCCAGCTCGGTACATACTCGACAAAGTAAGTATGTACTACATAAAGTTAAGAGTCAAGTGAATTCTATGAAAGTGACAATGACTTTTTACGAGGAGCCGCGCGAATCCCGCCTGTTGATGGCTGGCGGGCGTCAGCGGAGCATCAGTTCTTCGAGGATGGCGTCGAGGGCGACATCGAGGTTTTCATCGACGTCGTAGGTGCCATTGGAGAGTTCCAGCTTGATCTGGTCGACCTTGTCCTGGCGGATTTCGGGCAGAGCGGAGATGATCTTGAGGAGTCTGCCAACGGGTGTGTTGTTCATGTTGCTGAGGATCTCTTCGGCGAGCTGGTCCTGGCCTGGATTTAACTCTGGTCCTACAGAGGACTTATGCAGGTTGTCGGCGGCGTTCATTTTCATGTCTTTCCGTACTTTAGTTATCGGCCTGTGCAGTAGAAATCCTTTTATTCAGCGTGTGCCAGAAACCACAATATCTTGTGTGTCCCCCCAATCCTTTGGGTGGCTTTTCTCAATTCACAGTACTGTATCGGCGTGTGCGGAATCAAAACTTCAAAAAAAACGGAGCTTTTTCGGGCGAAGTATAAAAATGCGGCTGGGGGGCATCAGATAGGGTTTTACAGCGGTTTCAGTACTTGCGGACGGGGTTTCTCGCGGGATAATTTCGGACTAGTAGAGTGCTGAAATAGAACATTTTCGAGGGTTCTGAAGACATACTATATATTGTGTCTGATAATCGGTGCCGGACTGTTTTTGAGTCGCACGAAGCGGTGTCAGGGGGGTAACGGAACGTAGATCCGGCGTAGAAAAGGGTAGATCAGGCGTAGATGAAGCTTAGATGGGGCGCAGACAGGCCACAAGAGGCGGCGGGAGCGGGTGGCTGGTCGGCTGGCGGTGGCGTTAGCAGTACTGATAAGCGGGAAATTTCGCGCATCCACTGTCGCCAAGGCTATGGTGGGACAGGGGGCACGCAGAAGACGCGAAGCATTTCACCACAGAGCCCGCCGAGAGCACGGAGAAGAGATTTCTCGCGCAGAGCACACTGAGAGCGCAGATTCCACCACTCGTTCGGCTGCGCTCCCGCCGTCGGCCAAGCTATGTCGAGGCTTGCGCAGGGCAGGTTCCGACCATGGAGAGGGGAAGGCCTTTGTCACGCAGAGGCGCGGAGGGCTTACCATGAAATACAAACAGGACACAGAAAGCGTTCCTTATGCTAAGCTCGCAAGGGCGTAAAGAAGATGTGGTCACGAAATACGGGGAAGGGGCTGTAAGCAATAAGCCGCAGGCTGTACGCGTCAGGGCGATACGAAGAAGCTGATTACGCTGACGTCAGAAGAAGAGGGGATGTCACTATATAGTGACAGAGATGGGAAATAGGTGACTGTCCCTAGGTTCCTCCTTTATTTTCACTCAGGTTTTGATTAGCTGCTCCTACACTTGAGCAGCAGTATGCCCAAGCCCAGCAACGCCAGGGATGCTGGTTCCGGCAGGACGGAGATATTATCGTAACGAACGATACCAGCCCCTGTTCCTCCGCCATCTAGGTCAATCATGCACAGGTTGATGTTCAGCCAGGTGGCGCCTGCAGCGGTATTGTCAATCACGGTGCTGCCACTCAGCCACGTACCGGCCGTGTCAGATTGCGTGATAACAATCCGCTGTACCCACCATATATAAACACCGTCACCCACTTCGGCCTGAATGACGCCAATCCGGTTGAAGCCCAGATCCTCCTGTGAGAGTTGGCCGCTGACGGTATAGGTTCCCGGCCCAATCGCCATTCCCTGAACAATACCGTCGTCCCACCACCAGACTCCGCCGCACAAGTCGCCTTCGATGGGGTCGGGGGCGCCCACTTCGGAATTGCCGCCCCACCACTGACTCCAGCCAACGCCAGCGCCGGCTTCGAAATCGCCATTGATCAGCATTTCGGCGTTCGCAATGCCGACTATTGCGAATACTGCCAGGACAAGTGTAAATCTCTTCATTGTCGTCCCTCCGCAAAATAAGGTTTGGAAACATTACACTTTAGTTTTTACATACCGCAGACGCACTCACGCACACGTGACAAGATGGCTTTGATGAGAGATTTCGGCTGGCTTGGTTGATAGTACGGCGAATATAAACAAAGAACGATTTGTTCAACCGTATATTCTGCCTGGCTTCGTGCCGGCGCAATGCTTCTATCCGTTCTGTCTTTCCGTACTCTGCAGCAAGACACGGCATGTAGAACAGCCTTTGTATTCTGCCATGTCTTAAGCCCCTGGATGTAGAATTGGCAAGGAACGTGTTGCCATGCAAGATATTGAGAAAACTGTAAAGGTCAGTCATAGGTGTACCTTTACATAACTGAAATGGACGAATCAGTTGCTTATATGAAACAACATGCATCCACTTCATTTCTCCCAGTTGTAGCTTTCTGAAATGTCCTTATATAATATCACGTTCTGACCCCTTTTGTCAAGGAAAAAGGGGTACACAACCGGCTGACAGCCGGCACCGCGGGATCTGCGGGGAAAAAAGGGCCTCACGGCGTTCCGGGGGTCGAGCGGGCATCCTTCGACGCGCTTCGCTTGCTCAGGATATAAGGCCCGCAAAGAGTAGAAATTCGACAGTAAAAAGTAAAAAGAGAAGAACGGAAGCCGGGAGGCTTCGGCCACAGTGACTGCAGCCCTTCGGGCCTCACTAGTCGAGAGTCGTCAGTTGAGAGTCGGGAGCTGGTTGAGGGGAGAGAGTTGTGACCACGGGCGAGACGGACGGGGCCCATTACTCACCCAAGAGGTGTAAGCCACGTTGAAGATGGCAAGCGAGGAGGCTTGCCCCACGATGCTGCCGGCGAGGCAAGTAAGTGTCACGAGATTGCGCGCGGTTTGCAGGAACAAGAAAAGGGAAGTCACGAGGACTTCCCTTTGGGTTCAACAAAACGATCTAGTCAGGCAGGGCCGGCGGGACATATCCCGGCTCGACGGGATAGAATCTGATCTCAAGGCGCTTGAGGCCGTTGTTATCGATATCCCACCAGTATTCATTGAATCCCTCGACGTCGAAGACCCATTCGTTGTTGTAGTTCACGGGGAACTCGTCGCCGCTGCCCCATGTTCCATCGGGGTCATACCAGAGAGTGCCCGAATAGTAGAACAGCTTCGATATCTCGACCGTCTGGGGCTTGCCCTTTGCTCTTGTCAGGTCAACATTCCCCAGCCAGATGGCCTCGGAGATGTCCTGCTGGGCGTCATCCAGCCAGTACGTAAACCAGGCTGAGAAGAAGATGTTGCCTCCCGGCTTTCCAAGTGCCCGGGCAAAGACGGCGTAGTAGCCGCTGCCGATCTGCAGTCTGGCCACCCCGTCGCTGGTGGCATCGCCGTCGACAACGAGGAATCCTCCGTCAGCCGATTGTGTCATGTAGAGCTTCACCTTGCCATCAACATATCCTGCCGTATCGAGAGGTATGAAGATGTTGTGGCGGTTGCTGTTCTCGGTGCCTGAGCCCGTATAGGTATTGGGCCGGCCGATGAGTCCCAGCTCGTAGTGGGGGCCGCTGGGCATGTCGTTGCCTTTTCCCGCGGAGGCGCTGGGCAAACTGAACCCCAAAACCAGCGCTAAGAGCGCGAGTGCGGCCAGTAACTTCTCCAATTTGTGCATTTTTTTCGCTCCTTCTGTAACCCATAAAAAAGTCAGTAGAGCTTCCGTAGTGTCGAATCATGGGCCTCCTGCCCGGTTACGAGCCTTCCCTATTTTGTCCCATAGGCTATCCTCCTAAAAAGACCAGTAAGCACAGAATCCGTTTTTATATGCGCCCGCTCCAACACAAGAGAGACAAGTGTCTCGTGACTTCCGGGTACGTTGCTCCGGTACTATATCTTAAATTGCCTTTCATCCCCATTTTGTCTCGTCCACCGAATCTGTGGTATATTGACAATAGCCTATAGTGTCAAGGCATATATATAATTTCTATTCTTCGGCTTTTGACACAGACGAAGGGAGACTGAAGAGTGAATTCATTCAGAGAGATGGAAAGCGAGGACGCTTGCCCCGCAATGTCACGCCATAGGCGTAAGCCAGGTCATTCGTAACGGGTGAATGTGAGGTCGAGCTCCCAGAGGTCTTTCTGGTTCCGGATCTTTTTGAGGGTCAGCGCGGTGCACTTGAGGTTGGGGTAGTATCTGAGCTCTCCGAGTGAGACGAACTCGGCGGCGGTCTTGACGGAGACGTTGTCTATGCTGACCATGGCGTTCTGCGTGGCCTGGCCGGAGGTTGGTCTGACGTCGGCCAGGACGTTGACCTTGTAGTCGGCTGGGCTGATGCCGCACATGGAGGCGATCTTGTTCACGGCGACGGGGTATTCGAACTTCTCGACGTTGCCCTTTTCGTCGACGCTCTGGAGACGGTCAGGGTCGAGGGTAATGATGGTCTTTATCAGCTCGCGGGCCGTGTCGCGTTTTTTGAGGTCGTCTTCCCAGCCCTTATCAGCGGCTGGCAGAGCGGCAAAGAAGAGCCAGAGCGGCCAGATGGCGACGACGGCCGGCAGAAGCACGAATAGAATGCGGTTCTTGTCAATTTTGAGAGGCATTTGCAGCTCCTGATGATCTTCTCTTTGGCAGTATGGTGACGCCGAACTCGTCGCGGCCGTTCCTGAACTGCTGGTTGACGTTGCTATACGAGAGATACGGGCTTGCGCCGACCTTCTGGAGAAATGCGATGGTGCTGTCGGGGCGGTTGGTGCTTCCGTCGAGGGTGATGGCCTTGGGGGTAATCTTTATCTGGTTGAGCTGGAGGTCGACGGAGGCCGGCAGCGTGTTGATTATCTCGAGGAGGCGGGTCAGGAGGGTCGTGACAGTAGCCTGGCCCTGGGCTGTGAGCATGCCGGATTTGAGGTCTCTGACGGCGCGCAGCTCGGAGGTGAGCTTGGTGACGGCCTGTGAGATGGGCGGTACTTTTTCAGTATGCATGGCGGCTTTGTAGTCGAGGGCGATGCTATTGGCAAGCGCGCGACGGTCGCTCCTGACGGAGAAGACCTTGAGCTGGAAATAGAGGCCCAGGGCGATAACGATGAAAGTGAGAGCGAGGCAGATCGCCTTGATGGTCTTGTCAATCACGAGGGTTCTGCCGAGATATGGCGAGAAATCGGCGCGGAAGTCGGCCTTTCGGCCTTTTGAGAAATCGGCCATCGCGGCGCCACAGGCGACGGCAAGCGCAAGTGGCTCGACGCCCTGGCCCATGAGGGCCGGGGGGAAGCCGGCAGCCGCGGCCAGATCAAATTGAGTGACATCGATGCCGAGTCTTCTATGGACAAGGTTGAAATCGACGCGGCCCTGCTGGTCGCATATCCTGACGGCGGAGAGGGAGCCGGTGAGCTTGAGGGACGCGATGGTGAGCGTAAGCTCGCGGACAAGGGTCTCTGTGGCGGAGTTGGGGGCGACGATGAAGGAGCGGATATCGGGGAGGTCCTGGCCGGGGATATAGGTGACGATGGTGCAGGAGCCGGCTGCGAGGAAAGCGTATATCGAGGCATTCTTCTCCTGCTGCGGGACGACGGAGCCGAGGAAGCGTGCCAGCGCGACGGCGTCGGGCTCGAAGGTGAGGGGGTCGAGGCCGGCTGCCTGGAGCTCGCCAAGAACGATGGAGAGCGTCTTCTTGTCGGCGGCGTAGACGCTGAGATCGGAGCCGGAGTTATCGGTGCGGAGAATGTCGAAGGTGACGGCAAGATTGGTAGTGTCGATGGTGATGGCTTCTTCGGCGTCGAATTTGACGGTCTCGGCGATGCGCGGGAATTCGCGGAACTGGCTGTGCATCCTGTGGCGTGTGTAGAAGCAGCGGTCGAGGGCGAGGGCTGAGCTCTCATAGACGAACTGGCGCTCAACGCAGATGCGGCTGAGCGAATCGGCCAGCGAGGCGGCTCCTTCGGCGTCCGCGGAGCGAGAAGTCCAGAAACACGAATTGAGACGCGGGCTGCGGCCGTGCGGTGTCACGAGGGCGACGGTTGCGCCGGCGTCTGTCAGGTATATTCCAAGGTACTGTTTTTCGGCCATTGTTGCTCCTGTAGGCTACTCGAAGACCGCGGCGATCTTGGTGGCTTTGCGACCCTGCTTGTAGACGACAGCGGTGGCAGCGCACGTGGCCGGGCCGTTGGTCGCGGTGACCCTTATGGTAAAAATGTTCGAGCGGACGGTAATATAATCGCGGGCCTTCTGTATCTGCAAGCTGAAGGCCAGGTTCTTTTTTCGGAAATCATCTATCGAGGCGAAGGGCTCCTCCTGCCGCTGGGTGATGATAGCATCGGCGATCTTGTCGCCGTCACCGCCGTAAGCGAAGGCGGCTTCGAGGACGTGACGCGGAGCGGAATTGATATTTACCTGGGTGGCTCCCCATATTCCGAGATACTTGATGGGGCACTCGTTCCTGGATTCGGTCTCTATAGCGGGTGTCACGAGCCAGTCGGCGTCGATGACGGCACTTGACATCAGCTTGGCATAGTCGGCGTAGTTGCGGAGCGGAGACCTTACGGCGCGGGCTGGTGTCGGAGGCTTCTGCTGGGCGGCCTGAGCGGTGGTACCGCGGGCTACGCCGCGCGCAGGGGTGACGGGGCGTGGCTGGGGTGTCGGGGCCACGACAACGGCCGCGGCGGATGGGGAGAAGGCTTTGACTTTTGCAGCCTCGTCGAGCTTCTCCTGGAGGTCGGCGACGGTATCGGGGCTCATGTTGTACCAGCTGCAGAAGACGCGAAGGACTTCCTGTGCGGCAGGCTTGACATCCTGCTCGGTAGTGGTCATCCAGACGAGCGGGAGTTTGGCATTCTCGTCCTCGATGGTGATGGTGACATTCGCGGAGCCTATCTCGAACCGTATAGGCTCGGCGACGAGCGGCCATTCGGGGCCGTAGGGGCCGGGGATGACCAGGTCGTTGGCATCGATGAGCTCCGGCTGGAAAAGGTCGGAGACGGTACCGAAAAGGCCGGTGTTGTTGGGGTCATCCTGCGAGAAGAGGCTTCCGAAGAGTGACATGAAGTCGTCGCCGGCGGGCTCGGCGGCGGTTTCGGAGACCTCGCCTTCTTCACCCTGGTTGGGGTCGTTAAGCTCATCGGCCCAGATCCGACGTATCTCGTCTATCTGGAAATCGGTCATTCGGAAGAGGTCGGAGAAATCGGGGGCTTCGGTGCGGTCGACGTAGTTGGGGTCGATTATTTCGGTGGTGGCCAGCGCGTATTTGAGTGCGGAGTCGCAGGCGTAGCGCGCGCCCTGGTAGTAGATGAGGTAGTCGTCGGCGCGGCGGCGGTCGGCGAGTTTGACGGTGAGCTGGTATGTGAGTGTGGCCAATACGATGAGGACCATCAGCGTAAGGATGAGCACGACGCCCGGGCGAGATGAAGATTTCAGAGGCACGGGTCGCATCATGGTGTGCCTCCCTGCCGGCTGGTATCGGCAGCAGCATCTGGGTCGCCAGTCGGCGCGGCGACATCAGGGTCGTTAAGCTCCGCGGCCGGCTCTGCGAGATTGGGCTCGGCAAGATTCGGCTCGGTGAAGATATAGCTGATCTTGCGGCTTCTGTTGACAGCGATGGTACGCGAGATGATCTTTTCCGGGGGGATGATGTACTGATTATTCTCGACCTCCGGTTCGGCGAAGGAGATCTCGACGGTGACCATGGTCGGGAGGATAGGGCCTGCGAAGGCCGGGACATCGCGGCCCCGGACGCGTGCTGTCACGTGGAAGTAAGTGAGGCCGTCGCAGAGAGGGACAAGCTGTGCGCGCTCTTCTTCGGTTCGGCGGCTTTCAAGCAGGCGGTCTTCGGAGACAAGGCCTGTGTGGCCGCGATAGAGTATCATGGATTGTGTTTCGGCGTCGAAGCGGGTCTGCCAGGTGACGCGTTCGTAGGTTCTTGCGCGGCCGAGGGTGTCATAGATGCTCGACTCGATGATGATGCTGGAGCCGTTGAGGTTGCCATCCTGGCGCGGGTGAAGCACAAAGATGACGTCTTCGCTGTCGCCGAGGAGTCTGTCAAGGTCCTGGGCGAGGAGCTGAAGTATTCGCTCGGGGAGCTCGCTTTTTTCGAGGGCCGAGGAGACGGAGACGGCATCCTGACGTGCATGGCTGTAGATGGACATTAGCGTAACAAGGACGGCGCCTGCGATAATGGTCGAGACGATGAGCTCTACAAGAGTGAGGCCGGGCCGGAGCCATCGGCGCTGGAGGCGGCTGGTGCTTCCATATGGAAGCGGCCGGGCCAGCAGCGGGATGTGCGAGGCTCTAGTCATTTCTTGTTAAACAGGTTTTCCATTATTATGCGCCAGAACTCGTCCGGGTTTTTCTCATATATTGCATCGAGCTCGGCCCATGTATAGCCGCCAATCCGCTCCTCATTGGCGGGGGTATCAGGCGTTGTCGGGATCGTATCGGGGGCCGGGGTGGAACCGTCAGTCGGGGGCGGGGTCGTGTCTATGGTAGCTGTGACGGGAGTTGTCTCGTAGGGTCGGATATCGAAGACCTGCTTCTGGGCGGGGGGCAATGCAGCCAGCATGGCTCTGACTTCGTTGGCGGTGGTCGTGTAGGGGTAATCCTCGATGAGCTGCCTGCTGAGGGCGACCATCTGGTCATATCCCTGGGTGTCGGCGGTGTCACGCGCGTCGAGGATCTGCTTATAGAGGGCCTGCACCTCCTCGAGCATCTGCTCATCGAGCGCTTCCTGCTGGGCCTGCTGCCGACGCAGGATGTTGGCGATATCCTGCTGGCTGAGGTCAGTGAGCCATTGGGTGAATTCGATGGTCTGAAGCTCGCCTTTTGTGTCGTACCACGAGGCAAGGCAGACGGCCTTTATCCACATGCGGACAGTGTGGGGCTCATAGAAGGTCTCGACACGGGTTTCCCAGGTGAGGCCTTCGACATCGTTGCTGTCGCCGTATTCGATGGATTCGCTCAGGGCGGTGGCTCCGAGGAGCTTTTCCATGTTATCGCGCGCCAGGTCGAAGGCGGCCCTTCGCATTCGCAGGTCGACCGTGGCTTCGAGGCAGTTATTGATGATGACAAGGCTGGTAGAGACGATGAGCGCAAGAACCGTTATCGCGGCGACTATCTCGATGAGAGTGAAAGCCGTGCGGCATCGAGCGGCAAGCAAATTATGTTTTCTACTGGCCAATGTCGTCCTGTGTCACAAGTATTCCGACGTCGCCTTTCTTGAGCGTGACGACGCCCGTGAGGCGGTTTATGAGTATCGAGTATTCCTCGCCGGATGAATCCGCCAGGAGTATTCTGCCGCCCCGCTGCCAGCCTGCGCGGCCGGCGCGGAAGTTGGCGACGCTGTAGTCTTCATCGGTGGTCACGCCATCATCAAATTCAACATAGAGCAGATGGCAGTTTTCATCGAGCTGGCGCTCATCTATTATTTCCTCTTCCTCGGGAGGCAGGCCGTAGTTGGACGGCGTCAGCACCCTGAGGAGGTACGACTGCTGGGCGAGGTCGAGCTTTATCTCATAGCGCCTGTCGCTCTGTGAAGCGGCGCTGCAGGCCTGACGAAACATCGAGATAAGCTCGGTGGTCTGGGTGCTGAACCTCGAGCTGAAGGCGATGCCTGCCAGATCGAGCATGGCAATACTTGTAAGCAGTCCAAGTATGATTATCATCACGACCGCCTCGACGAGCGTGAAGCCGCGAGGCCCGCTGTATCGCGAGCTTTCAGCACAGGCAGTGCCGCCACGAGGCATCTCAGTTGGTTGTATCGCTGTCGAGAAGGTCCGTATCATAACCTTCGCCGCCTTCTTCACCATCCGCGCCAAGGCTCTTTATCTGGAACGGCTTTCCGCTGGCTGGATGGAGCTCATAGATGAAATCCCTGCCCCAGCCGTCCCTAGGAACAGAAGTTGTCTCCAGATAACCTTCCGGCCTCCAGTTCTCGGCGTCGATGGGCTGTGTCACCAGGGCGTCGAGTCCTTCCTCTTCAGTGGGATAGCGACCGACATCCATGTAGAAGCTCACGACGGCAGAATGAAGGGCCTTGAGGCTGGCCTGGGTAGTGGCCTTCTTGGCCTTGTCGATATTCGACATGACGCCTACGGCAGCCATGCCGGCCAGCAATCCGATGATGACGATGACTATCATGATCTCGACAAGAGTGAAAGCTCGTCTCTTATCATTCATATATCTCTCCTTAAAAAAGGTTCAAACGGCTCAGTGCAGGCCTCTCGAAAGCCGCAGTATGGGCAGAAAGACGCCGTATGCCAGGCCGCCGACAAGTAGAGCTACGAACAGCAGAATGAACGGTTCAATGGCAGCACTGAGCCTCTCGACCACAGTATCGGTAGAAGCTTCGAGGTTTTCGGATATCTTCGCGAGCATGCTCTCGAGCTCACCGCTTGTCTCCCCTACCGCGATCATGTGGGCGGTGGCAGGGTCTATGACTCCGCTGTCGCGCAGGGGCGTGGCGATATCGGCGCCTGAGAGTATCCTGTCACGGGCCTGTTTGATGGCATCGGACATTATGCTGTTGCCCGTCACCTGGCCGACGACGCGCATGCTCTCCGCCATCGAGAGGCCCGATGAGAGCAGAGCCGAGAGCGTCGAGGCAAAGCGGGCGACTATCCGCTGCTTGATAAGAGGGCCGAACATAGGCAGGGATATTATGAACTTGTCCCGCATACGCCTGCCTCTGGGTGTATCCAGAGCTCGCTTGAGACCCCAGAAGGCGAAACCGACGGCGATAAGAAGATACCAGTAGCTTTTTATGGCCGTTCCGACGCCCATGAGAATCACGGTGATAAGCGGCAGATCCTGTCCAAGAGCCTTCAGCTGGGTCGTGATAGGAGGAATGACCTTCGTAGTTATGATGATTATCGCCACAAGCAGCACCAGCAGCAGGACAATCGGATAGATCATTACGGTTATGACCTTGGACTCGACACGGTGCCTTTTCTCCATGAAGGTTGCTATGGTCCTGAGGCTCCTCTCGAGCGCACCTGTCACTTCGCCGACCCGTACCATGCTGACATAGACCACGTCGAAATAGGATGGATGATCGGCAAGCGCATCGGCGAACGACTCGCCCGTGACAACGCGGTCACGGATATCCGTAATGGCGTGGGAGAAGCGGCCCGGTCCCTGGTGGATAAGGACGTTCAGGGCGTCAGTGAGCTTTATCCCGGCGCCGAGAAGGGTCGAAAGCTGCCTGGTGAAATCGATGACCTGTGCCCTGCCGCTTCCCGGGATTATCGACCTGAGCCATGCCCTGCGTTCCTCCGATATGCCGGCCTGCGAAAGCTCGGTCGGGTGAAGGTGGCGGAATCGCAGCACCTTTCGCGCGGCATAGGCATTCTCGGCATTTATCGAGCCTTTGACGCTCTTGCCGGCTGGGTCTATAGCTGTGTATGCAAATCGCGGCATATAAGTAACGCCTACAAATCAGACTGAGTGACACGGAGAACTTCCGGTATCGTAGTGATGCCGTCGGCAGCCTTCCTGGCGCCATCCATTCGAAGCGTCCGGACGCCGGAATCGATGGCATACTGCTTTATGACGCCGGCTGTGGTCTGCTGGTAGATAAGCTCGCGTATCTTCTCATCGACGAGCATCAGCTCGTATATTCCTGTGCGGCCGCGGTAGCCGGTGTTGAAGCATTTCTCGCATCCAGCGCCGATATAGTAGCGGCCGCCCTGCTCGGGCGAGGGAAGACTGAGCTCGCTGAGCTCCTGCGGCGACGGCCGATAGTCGGTGCGGCAGTCAGGACAGATGCGGCGGACAAGCCGCTGGGCCATGACGGCAATGAGAGAAGAGCTTACCAGGTACGGCTCTACGCCCAGGTCAAGCAGTCGCGACACAGCGCCGGCCGAATCGTTGGTGTGCAGCGTGCTGAAGACAAGGTGACCGGTGAGCGAGGATTGTATGCACATGCGCGCGGTTTCCTGGTCGCGGACCTCACCGACCATGATGACGTCGGGATCCTGACGCAGGACGTGGCGCAAGGCAGTCACAAACGTCATGCCCTTTTTGCTGGCTACCTGCATCTGGCTTATGCCCGTGAGCTGGTATTCGATGGGGTCCTCAATGGTCATCACGTTCTTCTCGACGGAGTTCATGCGGTTCAGGCACGCGTAGAGGGTGGTGCTCTTGCCGGAGCCGGTTGGCCCGGTGACAAAGATGACGCCGTGCGAGCGAGTGATGAGGCCGTCAAGACGCTTCAGGTCCTCATCGCAGAGACCAAGCTCGTTCAGAAGGAACAGGCCCGTGGACTTATCGAGCAGCCTGAGGACCGCGCGTTCGCCGTAGCTCGTGGGCACGGTCGAGACACGCAGGTCTATCTCGCGCTGGCCGATGCGGACGGAGCAGCGGCCATCCTGCGGCATGCGCCGTTCGGCGATATCCATGCCAGCCATCACCTTTATGCGCGAGATGATGAGAGGCAGGACATTGCGGTTCAGCGAAAGCACATCGTAGAGTATGCCGTCTATGCGGTATCTGATCTGTATCTTGGTTTCGTAGGGGTGGACGTGGATGTCAGAGCCGCGAAGCTGCAACGCACGGAAGAGCATGTCGTTCACAAGCCGTATGACCGGCGGCCGATTGACCACATCAAGCAGGTCGTCGCTTGCGCCGGCCTCGTCGACAAGCTGCTCGAGATTCTGGGCATCGAGCTCCTCGACGACTTCCTCTATGACCGAGGATTTCTGCTCGTAGGCGACATCGATGGCTGCGGTGATGGCGGTTCGCGTGGCAAGGGCCGGACGGACGGGCATGCCGGTCATTCGCGAGACGTTGTCAAGCGTATCGGTGTCGAATGGCGAAGCCTGTATGACGGTAAGCTCACCGTCGGCTCCGGGGGTAGTGACGCCTACCAGATAGTGATGCTGAGCATAGGTGGCAGGGACCGTCTCGACGAAATGTTTGGGGACGGATGACGGCGCGATCTCGGCGAAGAACTGCAGACCAAGGGCCTGAGCGAAGAGCCGCAGGACGGCGTCCTCAGTGAACTGCGGCACAGAAAGCAGTATCTGGTCCAGCCGCCTCGGGTCGTTCTGCGTCTCGCGGCTGAGGCGGCGGAGCAGCTCGGCGTCCACCAGCTTTGTCTTTTCGGCGATCTGTATCAGCAGGTCAAACATCGTGAAACCGCACCAATTATCCGAGATAGAATACCACTAATTCTCTTCCAGGACCTTCCTGGGCTGCATAGGCTGGGCGTCGAGACCGGGCCAGTCCTGATACTTCTGCATCTCGCGCTCCAGCTCTTCGAAGCTCTCGATCTTGGGCCTTGATACCCTCTTGACGGCGCCGCTGCCGGCATCCTCGCCGGGCCGCAGAATGTGGGCCTTGATGAAGACGTACAGCTTTCGCTGGCTGTCTTTGTTGTTAGTGCTTCTGAACAGGCCGCCGACCAGGGGAATATCACCAAGCACGGGGACCTTTGTGCCGCCTTTGGACTGGTCCAGCCTCTCCAGGCCGCCGAGGATGATAGTCGAGTTGTCGGGCACGGTGACGACAGAGGTCAGATTGTTGGTCGAAGAGTCAGGCGGCGAAGTGTAGGTGACTCCCTGGACGTTGACGGTCTTGGGATCGCCCTGGTCGGTACGGTCAAGGAGTATCTTGAGCCGCAGATTATCACCTTCGCTGATATGCGGGGTGATAGTCAGAGTGATGCCGGCGGGATAGGCGTCAAACGTCACTTCCTGTATCGGCTGAGAGATGATGCCTTCCGTGCCGCTGGTGGAAACGTAGGTGGTCTTCTGAGCCGGGATGTAGACCTTGTCCTCGGCCTTGATAGTGCCTTCCTGGTTATCGTTGACAAGTATCTGCGGGCGTGACATCACTCGCCCGTACTTCTTCTGCTGCATCGCTGTGAAGAGAGCCTGGATGTGGTCGTCACCGTAGAACGCGGTGCCGGTACCGCCCAGAGACGTTCCTTCCGTGATGGGGTCATGGGTGAAATTGCCGAATCCCGAGGCCGTCAGTCTCTCCAGACCCTGTGGCGTATGGAACGAGCCGACCTTGGTTATCATTTTGAGGTCGTACTGGAATGAATCGTCGCGCGATATCTCGACAAGCGTGACATCGAGGAGGACCTGCGGCCTGTACCTGTCAAGCTCCTTGATGACCGAGCTTATCCATTGCTGGTTCTTCTTGCTGGCATAGACAAGCAGCGAGTATGTCGTGGGGTCGGCGACTATGGTTATCTCCTGCTCGGCTGCTTCCGCGGCCGGTCCGGCTATAGGCGCTGTTGTGACCGGCTGGCCGGGCTGACCTGGCCGGGTGATGGTCGGGCGCTCGACCTTCCTCTCAGTATCCGAAACGGCTGCACGGCCGGTGATGAGGCTTTCCAGAACGCCCTTGAGCTCCACGGGATCCTGGTTCTCGAGCGGATAGACAACGTAGTTGATGCTTGATTCGCTGCGCTCGGCATCGACATACGCAATGACGAGGCTTATGGCGGCATGCTGCTCGGCTGTGGCATTGACGAGCAATGAGTTGGTCGCGGCAAGCACCGATATCATCGGCGGCTCAACGACGGGGCCGGCGCCGAGTATGCCGGTTGTGGTCGGTTCGGCAGGCGAGGGTGTCGGGGTGGCAGGTGTCGCGCCCCTGGTGCGTACCGCAGCGGCCGTTGTGCGCGTTGTCGTCTCGGGTGTCTCCTGGATTATCCCGAGCTCCTTGAGCGTCGTCAGGACTTCGGAGGTGTCAACGTTTTGAATTGTGTACTGCTTGAGGGTGCGGAGGTCCTGCTGGGCGACATCGAGGTCGCTGATGAGTTGCTCTATCAGGTCGATCTCCTCTGGCCGGCCGACGATGAGCAGCCGGTTGGTCCGCTCGTCATAGTCAAGATAAACGCCGGGTTTGGCGGCTGTCTGTGCCGTGACCACGGTCGGACGTGGTATGGGAGTTCTTGGTACGCCCGGTCGGGTCGGTGTAGGCGTAGTCGGTGTCGTAACCGCCGACGACATGGAGACGGAGACGGCTCCGAGCTGTTCGGCGAGGTCCTTGAGCTTGGGGGCAAGGTTCTTCGCCATCGTGTATCTGAGCTTGACGAACTTGAACGTTCGGTCCTCGCCGGGCCTGTCGACGACAGCCAGAAGCTCTTCTATCTTCGGCATCGCCAGGCTGTAGTCGGTTATCACAAGCGTTCCGGTCTCAGGTATCTCGGAGATGTTCTGGCCGTTGTTGGCGAATTTCAGGCTGGTCAGAAGCGTCCTGACGGAGGTGGTCGTGGCGTACTTAAGCTGGAAGATGCGAGTCACGACGGCATCGCCCGGTCTGACGCCCTCAACGCCCGTCACGAATGTGTTCTGGCTCGGCACATTCGAGCCCATCTGGATTATCGTGACAAGGTCGTTCGAGCGGGTCATCACAAGGCCGCGGAAGCGCAGCACATTCTCGGCTATGGCATACAGGTCGCGTACCTTGATCTTGCCCTGAACACGAAGGTTGACGTACTGGCCCTTGAGGATGTTCTCGTCAAACATGTAGTTGAGACGGAGATACTTGCCCAGCAGGTCGAGCAAGTCGATGATCTCGAGTCTCTCCGGCAGCTGCAGCTCAAGCTCGAGGTCCGCCGCAGAAAGATTGAACTGCGTATGCGTCGGGGCGGGCTGGTTCGCTTCGGCGGTCTCGGGCTGCTCGGCTTCAGGCGCCGTTGGAGAAATGGCGCCACTGATTTCGCTTGTACGGGCTCTGTCGGTTTCCTCTCTAACTACCCGCCGGATCATTTCGGCCAACCGCTCCTCCGAGATGCCGGGCGCGACGTTTGTTTCAGCAACAGCACGCGAAGGTCCGGCCTTTGCTTCCGGAGATCCTTCCGCCTCTGCGGCCCTGGCGGCTCCTTCTTCGCGGGAGAGAACGTCGATGAGCTTCTCGAACAGCTTGTCCTCCGAGGCATCTACTGCCACCGCCGGGGCCTGTTGCGAAACGGTATCCTGCTGCGGTACAGATGGCTGCTGGCCGATAGCCTCGATGAGTTTCTGAACGTCTGCTCTTGCGCCTATGGCGATGACCTTGCCGTCATGTTCATCGACAATGACGCCGCCCGGGCCTATCGTCGGCGGGTCGGCGAATGTCCCTATAACAAGGTCCTGACCTACGCGTTTCTGCAGGATCTTGTCAGATGACGTATCCGCCGCGCTGAACGCACCCAGCACCTTGACGGTGACATCAGGCATCGCATCGATGTATTTGAGCATTATGCGCACCTTCGGCAGGTCCGCAGGACGGCATGTCACAACAAGAGCTTTGGCGGAGCTTATCTCGGAGACCGTCTCGCCGAGGCTCATCTTTTTCAGCCAGGCAGCAGCCTGGCTGGGAGTCGCGTTGTTGAATCTGAAGACCTGGCTGGTCAGAGCTGTCGCAGTACTCGCATTAGGGTCCATCTGGGCATTGGCCGTCGAGAGGGATACAGTTGCCAGCAGGATCGATAGTATCACCGGCACGTCTGCCAGTCGGGCGTTGAGGATTCTATTAGTGAGCATATAAGACTCCAACTTCATCAGCATCAAAAGCCGAATATATCGATCGCAAGAACGCTAGTGTTCGATTTCATAACAACATGTCCATGTATCAACGAAGCGCGTCGGGATTGTTACGGACTGCTGTCGCCACGGCCCGCGGGTGCGCTGTTCGCGTCCTGGGTGGTCGGGGCGGTGTCTTCTGCGGCAGCCGACAAATCCTTGAGCATCTGGCCCAGGTCGCCAAGCTGGGCTGCTTCTTCCTTCGTAAGCCCCATCGACTCGGGGTCCTCCATAAGCTGCTTGAGCCACTCGACGTTGGCCTGCGCCTCTTCGGGCGTGACGGCGCGCGCCGCCGCTGCCGGCTCAGCAGCGACAGTCGGCTGCACCAAAGCGGGCTGTCCTGCGACGGCCGGTGCCCCAATCGTGGGTGCAATCCTGGATGGCGCCATATCTGCGGCCTCTGCTGGAGGGAGTCTGTAATTCTCATAACCGGGCGGCATTGGCGAGCCCGGCTTGAGCAGGCTGATTCGTTCAGTACGCGGTACGGAAAACTCGCGGCCGTCACTCGTGACTATCTTGCCGGAGAGAATCTCCTTGATGACTGCGCGATTGACCTCATCTTTGGGCCTGACCCAGAATGTGCCCTTGCCGGGCTGGTTCAGCAGCGCGAATGACTGCGAAGGGTCTGCGGGGTTGACGCACGTGGCGACGACGGTGAACGCAGCCGGCGGTGGAGGTGGCGCAGCCATTTCCCTGATGGCTTCCCGAGCAGAGCGGGCGGCAGGCGTGTCTTCGGTCTTGGGGGAGGGCGGGTCGATCCGAACGCCGAAGTTCTGAGCCTGTACGACCAGCGGCGAAGTTGTTGTTTCACGGCCGCGGGTCTCATAGGACTTCCTGAACTCCTCAACGACGCTCGGCTGTGCTATGAGTTTTCTGCGGTCGGGGTCAGGCCGCATCCCGAGCATGACAGCCAGAACCAGCGCAGCCAGCGCACAGACGGCGAGCATAATAGCAGCTATCTTTATCGTCTTTATCATAATATTATGCCTGATGACAGGCTTGCCGCACCTCCGTGCGGCCTAATCGGGGGAAGTATCCTTACTTTTTGACAGAATTGGCGTCGTTTTGTTCCTTCCAATGGAGAATCTTGGCGCGGTATTCCTCCTCGTGGCTGGCATATTCCGGACTGTTATCCACGGTATGGCAGACCGCGCACTCAGTCTGGGGTTGTTCAGTCTTGGCTTTGCCAAGCGTTTCGAGGTGTCTTGAGCCGGGGCCATGGCACTCCTCGCAGCCTACATCCCTCAGCTCGGGCGTCTTTTTTGCCGAGGTGAACCCCCCCTCGTATTTCAAACCCACGACATGGCAGACGACACACTCGGGGTCGTACTGAGAGCCGGCATCGATAAGGGTCTTCCATGCCTTGGCATGCGCCATCTGGCTGCACAGGACATATTCCTCCTCATGGCATACCCGGCACGACTTTGAGCCGACATATTCGAGCTGGTTGGGCAACGGCATGCGGGGGTATCTGGCCAGCAGATTCTCCTCTTTGACGATGTGTTGGTAGTCCTTGTACAGGCCGACAAGTGCCGGGTCCGAGGGAAGCTCCTCCCACACCGGCAGTGCTTCATAGGCCAAGCTAAGACTGGAACCGACGCGGCGGATCATCAGCCTGCCGACATATTTGCCGTAGCGGCCGACAGAGATCGCCAGCGGCCCGGCACTGCCGGGATTAAGTATCTCCGGCGTATCGGAGCCGGACAGACACACCAGGACATCGACAGGAACGCCGGCCAACTCCTGCATGTCTATCCTGTCGTACATCTGGTTGTATATCAGTACGTTCAGGGTGTTGGGCTCGCGGTCGCCAAGCACGGCTGCGGCATTTGCAGCAGCATCGGGCACCGCCTCAACAGAAGCGACCTGGACAGTGATTCGCTCTGACCCGACCAGAAGCTCCCTCAGGACTGCGACAGGCACTTTGCCATCGTTCCGGGCGCTGCTCATCACATCGAATGTGGTACCTTCGAGGTATCCGCGCGCAGTGGCAATCTCAAAATCGAGGTTAGTGAAGTTGACGACGTCGTACTGGAGGAATGCGAAGGCCTGAATCATGATGTCAAACTTGATAAGATCCTGCTCGCCCCTGTTCTCGAGTAGATTGCCCGTATCGACAAGAAGACGTTTCTCCGGCGCGATATCCTTCCAGATCTGGGCGCGTTTGTCGAACCCGCCCAGCTGGTGCTCCGCACATCCACACGGGCGCAGCGAGCCGAGTTCATTGCCCGTCAGCATGACATAGCCGGCATCTGCAGGAAGGTTAGGGTCAGCTGCAGTGCTTTCGAAGGTATTGTTGAGCGCACTGGCACAGAGGGCGATTATCGCCACGAGAGCCAGGAAGCCTTTGGACATCTATTCACCTCATCTGGAGGCACGGGCCGGCTGCATCGGCTTGAGCCAGGCGTTGCAGCGGACCTTCAGGGTCGGTCCATCCTTTATCTTGATGATCAGATTATCGAGGAAGAATCGCGTCGCAGCCGCTGAGGCCGGGGGCCTGATATCCACGGCGAGGTGATACTTGTTGCCCTGCTTGGTCTGTTCGGCCACCGTCATACTGCCCTTCTCAGATGTCACGGATTCGATCTCGAAATTCTCGTCATAGTTGCTTATCACCCAAAGCTCCTTGCGCTCCACCTTATCAGGCTGGGCGGCCTGCAGGTAGAAGATGGCCGGCTGGGTCTCGTAGTCGGGCTTGCAGGTATAGTGCGCCTCGACCTGAGACGCGCCCGGGTGTGTCAGCTCGATCAATATCGAACCCGAGAGGTTTGCCCGAAGCTTATCCATATCAACACGGGGCGAGAGCGTAAACGTCGTGGCCTCTTCCTTGGGGTCGAAATCAGCAGTCATTGAGCCGCCGCCCGCATTGAAGCTCTTGATTGAGAAAGCTTTGCCATCCGTGCTCTGAAGGGTGATCTTCGGCATCCCCGCATTCTCTTCGCGAAGACTCAACTGCATATTCTCGGGAGTGACGCTCACCTTCGGAACTGAAACGGCTTTCAGCATGAGTGTGAATTCGGGCTTTGTCCTGTCGTTGCTGACAACATAGACATGCTTCGTGACAGGCATGCGCGAGACAACGGCCGTGTACGTGACCTCTATCTGGCCGCTCTCGCCGGGGGCATACTCCTTCTTCTCTAGCACCGGGATGGTGCAGCCGCACGGCGCTTTGACATCAGTGATCTTCAGGGTCTCACGGCCGGTGTTTTTGAACTTGTATATGAGCGTGTGCTTGGTAGCCGGCCCTACCGCGCCAAGGTCGAACTCTGTCTGCTCGAAGGTTATCTGCGGCCCGGTCACGGCTGGCGCGGTCGGTGAGGGCTCAGCGGCAGATGCGGGCGCGGCGGGAGCTGGCATTTCCGCCGGGACGGGGGATGGCGCTACTGCGGCTGTTGCCTCGGCGGCAACGACTTTGTCCTGTGGCTGGCAGCCGGAATCGATCAAAAGCGAAACGACGAGGATAAGGCCGGCTAGTATCACGATGTTCTTCATTTTCTGGTCATCTCCGAAATTAAAATCCAAATCGACTTTGGCTTATCGGCGAACTTGTCTGATAAGTACAGTAATCATACGCAAAAAGGACGTTCGTATCAAGTTTTTGCAGCGGCGTTTCAGAGGCCTCCACGGCCGTAGAAAGCGACCTGTCAGGCCGCCTGTGTCTTGTAAAATACGAAGGCGGCAACGATAGGTTTGCCTCAGCGAGCGACTTAAGTTATCCTTTTTGTTTTTGGCAAGAGGTTCAATGCAGAGAAATGCCGCAGTAGCAGTGCTGATAGTGGCCATAGGCTTGGTTGGCGGGTGTGCGTCTGACGGTTCTGGGGCCCTGCCAGCGGTAGAGCCTGGAACCTCAGACCCGATTGCGGCGCTCTCGGTCAGCAGGCTGCCGGCCGTTAGGGGTGTGGCGAGGTGGGAAAGCAAATATGGGGATGGTCTGATAATAACCACAGAGCACTATACAATACGCACGACCCTGACTGATCCCCTTATTCTTCGGCTGCTGCCGACATTCCTGGAGTCGGCATATGAGGGCTATCAGAGGGAGCTGCCGGAGAGAATATCGACCCAGAACACCTTTGAGGTCTATCTGTTCGCCAGGCGGGAGGAATGGGAGGCATTTACGGATGATTTCGTCGATTACGATGCGGCTGTATATAAGAAGATACAGAAGGGCGCATATTGCCTCAAGGGGGCGTGCGTGGCCTATTACATAGGGCGGAACGAAACCTATTCAGCGATAGGACACGAGGGATGGCACCAATTCTGCGGCAGGCATTTCATGTATCGGCTGCCGAGTTGGCTGGACGAGGGAATCGCAACTCTTTTTGAGACAAGCAGTTACAGAAATGGCCGCTGGGTTTTCGAGCCCCAGATGAACCTTGGCAGGCTCGGCGGGCTCAAGAGGACGATCCTTGACGGCAAGATGGTGCCGCTGAGGCAGCTGTTGGGGCTGAACCCGGGCGAGGTCATCGGGGGGCAGAGCAGCACCGTGGCGTTCTATGCGCAGTCCTATGCGCTCGTAAGATTCCTCAGGGAAGAGGGTTATGGCAAGAGGCTGGGGCAGTATCATGCTCTGCTTCTGGGAGGATTGCATGGTCAATGGTCGCTGCCGGAAGAGCTTCAGACGGCTGCAGCGGATAGGAATGTGCGGTTGACGGTGAGGTGGAACTCCTATGTGGGACCGGTCCTATTTGAGCAGTACATTACTCCGGACCTGGGGCTGATAGAGGAGGAGTATCTAAACTACTGCAGGAAAATAACTTACCATGTGCGGCTGCGGCAGGTGGAGGTGCCTGTGACCGTGGATGAGGACGGGTAGCTAGATATCGGGGACGACTTCGGGGTAGACCTGGCCGGTGGAAGTGATCTTGAAGACGTAGATGTAACCCTTTTGCAGGCGGTAGTATATGGCGTTTCCGTAGATGGCGGTGACGCCGCAATCCCTGAGCGCTTCGGGATTACTGGCCAAGCCCCAGATGCTTTCCCAGAAAAGCTTGCGGTCCCGGAGGCGGAGTTTTGCCATAAGTCCTTTATAGCGAAGGGGTTCTGTATTGGCATCCTCGATGGGGAAGCCGTCGGCTGGGGCCATTTTTTCCCCGTAGACACGGCGCCAGAGGTAGAGGGCTTTTTCGTCGCCTGAGGCGACGAGCTTGTCGCTGAATTTCACTATCAGGGCATCGAAGTGGACGATGTCGCCTTCGATGATATAGGTTTTTTCCAGGATCTTCTTGAGCTTGTCGGAGGGGTCGGTCTCGACGAAGAGGATGGTTGTTAACTGCTTGCCAGTAATGGAGTTCTGGTCGATGACCTTTGCGTAGCCGATCTGTTCTTCGGCGGTGAGGTTGGAGAGGGCTTTCTTCAATTCCTTGTTTTCGGCGAGGAGCTGGCGGATGGTCATGATGCCGTAGAACTGGCTTTTGAGGACGTAGGCGAGGATGGCGGCGGCGGCCAGGAGGATGACTATGAGGATGAACGTTCTGGTTTTTTTCATGTTGAGCCTGCAGGAAGTATATCGTCCGGGGGTAGAGGAAGGTATGAAAAAGAGGGCGCAAGAGGGTAACGGAGGGAAGATAAAGAGTAGAAAGGTGGAGATGGAGGGTAGATAGGAAGTAGAGAATAGCAGGTAGATAGTAGACGCCGGGAAGTAGGAGGAAGATGCCTCGCGCAGTGCACGCTGAAGACGCGGAGAGAGTGAAAAGTGAAGAACGAAAAGTGGAAGAGGAAGCGAGCCACGGAATACGCGGAAGAACACGAAAGGGAAACACTGATGGCGCACATTTCGCTGATTTCAGGGAGAGGGTGGATGTCACGATATGGTGACAGATGGGATAAAGGTTCCTGACACCTTTATTTCTCCTATGCATGCCCCCCCTATTCCCCTCGCGCAGGCAAGTGCCTCGACTAATCCTGTTTGCCTTCAGCCTCAAGACCGGGACTCTCGACGTTCATGACGCGGCCGTCGGGATCAAAACAGACTGTGAAGGCTCTGCCGTAGAACACGCCGTAGAACCAGTTTGTGCCCTCGTCGGTTGGCTTTTCGGAATCCGGGTGCCCCAGGAGCTTCACCACTTCGCGCTGGTGCATCCCAGGCTTGAGAAGGGGCACTAGCAGTTTCGCTTCCTCCTCGCGGGAAGCCCATGTTTGGAATCTCCAACTGGCGAGGCTGGTGTCATCCATCTCCCACCCGGGAGGCGGCAGCGCCTCAAATCCACTGCACGAAATGCTCAGAACGTGACCATTATCGCCAAATCCCGCGCCGAATAAGGCGCCTTGTTCCACGCGATAGTACCACCATTCGACCACAGACTTATCTTTCATGGGAGTCTTGTGATTCGGCTGCCCGAGCAGCGAAGCCACGTCTTCGCGGGACATGTCCAGGACCATATGTGCCAATATCGCGGCTTCCTCCTTCCGAGAGGAATGCATCCTGAATCTCATGCTGACTTCATTCACATCACCAGCAGCCGATTCTTTAGGCCAAATAGCTTTGTCACTCCCCGGAAATGAGACAACACTTTCCCTCATTGTCAAAATGAATCGAAAGGAGTCTGGAATCTGCCAAAAAATAGAGCCAATATTCTCCTTTCTCATCAGGAGATCTCTGCCCCGGCTCACCGAGAAGCACCAGAATATCCTCTTTTTTCAGTTCGTGTTCTCGTAAGATAGTGACAACCTTTTTCAGTTCCTCAACAGGAGGTCCTCCTCTTATGATAACATACGTGTCACGCCATCGTTTTGAAGCTTCCTGGACGAATTCTATATCAGCGCGTCGCATCGGAACAGATATCTTATCTTCTGGAGTATTATTCCTAAGACTTACCGTAAGAATAGAAACGACAACCAGGACCATCGCCGCGGCGATGGATACTTTCAGACGTCTATTCATGGCCCAGCTCTTTCACATCCAGGTTTTTCGAAAACGAGATACGCAGCCGGCCGCCGGCAGGGTTCAGGACGTGATGAGTGCAGCCAGCCAACGATGCCCACAATCCTCTTGCCATGGCCTTATTCTACCGCTCGTAAGAGAACGGTCAATAGATGAAGCTACGCGACCCCTAGAAAGGGGTCAGACCCCTTTTGAAGAGTCCCTGTGACCCCCTGGTGGGAACGGGGTTGTGAGGGTGAGGCGGGGCATGTATAATCATTCGGCGGTGTCTGGCGGAGTGGTCAGGCGGGTTAGTGCATGAGAGGCTGGTTAAGGAGCCTTGCGGATGTCACGACGGTCCGGGAAGTCAACAGAGAAGGGGCGGGTCGATAAGGCAGGCGCAAAGGGTGTGGAGGCGGCCCCCCGGTTCGGGCGGAATGCGATAGCGGGCCTTGTCTGCGTTTTTGCGTTGAGCCTTGTGCTGAATCTTGTGGGGATAAGGGCGTGTGAGCCCTGTCCTTATGCGTGGTGCAATGACACGATAGCGGGGCTTGCGACGGTGTATCAGCGGGAGAGGCTGTTCTCAAGCTGGATGTTCAAGTATCCCCGCATTCATTTTCTTATCAATAGTGCCGTTTATGAGCCTCTGCTTCGATACTGGCAGAAGCATCCTCTTACCGGCACGGACGCACAGGGGCAGGCGGTAAGCTCGACTCTGGACCTTGGCCGGGCGAACACTCTCTCGCTTATGGCGCGAGTCATTACCGCGCTGATGGGTGCCGGGGCTGTGGCGGCTGTGTTCCTTGCTGCGAGGGTGCTTTTCGAAAGCGACCTTGCGGCGTTTCTGGCTGGTGTGGCGATGGCGTGCGCGCACGAATTTGTGTTCTATGCTCATACGGGGAACACGGATGTGCCGGCGGTGTTCTGGTATGCGTGGTGCGTTTACTGGGCGGCGAAGATACTCAAGACGGGGCTGTGGCGGTATTATATCCTTCTGGCGGTCTTTGCGGTTCTGGCGGTGGGAACGAAGGACCCGACAATCGGATTCATCATCGGTCTGGCTGTACTCGTGGCAGCGGGCGATGTCAGGGCTGCGCGCGCGGCTGGGCGCCCGTGGGGCAAGGCCCTCATATCGTGCGTCAACAGGAAGAACGTAACGGCGGCGGTGATATTCGTATTCGGTTTTGCGCTTGTCAATAATATCATCACTGACCCACAGGGCTATATGCGGCGAATGAGTTACTGGAAGGGCTATGACATAGCCATCTGGAGCCGGCCACCCGGGCTTATGAGTCACATTGAGCTTGTGCGCGATATGTTCATGAATCTTTATTTTGCGCTGGGGTGGCCGCTGCTGGCGCTCGCGGCGGGTTCGCTGATATACGGATTCGTTCGGACGCCGAAGAAGGCGGTCTTCTGCATTCTGCCGCTGGTGACTTTTCAGCTTATAGTAGTAAGCCGTATACGCTTCACGGCGCCGCGTTTTTTCATGCCGGGCTTTGTCGGGCTGGCGATGATGGCGGGATACGGGGCGGCATTGCTGCTGCAGAGCCGGCGCGTGCCAAAGCTTGTGAGAATACTGCCGGTAGCTTTCGTATATGTCACGACGTTCTGTTACGGTCTTGGCAGCAGCCTGGAGATGGCCGATGACAGCCGAGTTCGGACGGTCGAGTGGTTCGTCAAGCATGTTGATGCAAAGACGCCGGTGGTTACGCTGATACCGAAGTGGTACGGGCCGTATCTGCCGAACGGGGGATTTGTAAGCTATGTGTACCCGTGGATTCCGCCGAAGTTCGAGGGTGTGCCGCCGGCGCAGACGCTGCCGCCATACGTAATCACGGGTTTTCACCTGGTGGATGCGGCCAAACCCTTCAAGGAGGCGCTGGAGGAGGGCAGGCTTCCGTACAGGAAGGTCGCCGTATTTGCGCAGACGCACTTCTATCCGCGCAAGACGATATGGGGGTTTGCGGGGTGGCCGCTGAGGGGGTCGCGGCAGAGCAGCCCGACGATAACGGTCTGGGAGAGGGAAGAGTCAGGGGATAGGGAATAGTCCGCCGAAGGCTATGCCTTCGTCGAGACCTCGCCAAGGGCGGGGAAGAAAAGGTTGTTTTTGGGGCTGGTGCGGGGTATAGTCTCGGGTTTAATCAAGGGCCGGAACTATCCTATTGGGAGGTCCAAAGATGGCGATTGAGAAGATCTCGGGGGACGGTATCACTTTTGACGATGTGCTGCTGGTTCCACAGAAGAGCGATTTTGTTCCGAGCGAGGCTGACACGGCGACCCGCCTGACCCGCAATATCAGGATAAATATTCCGCTTGTATCGGCTGCGATGGACACGGTTACGGAGTCGGCGCTGGCCATTGCGCTGGCACAGGAAGGCGGGGTGGGGATAATCCACAAGAACCTTTCGATAGACGCGCAGAAGCGCGAGGTGACGAAGGTGAAACGCAGCGAGAACGGGGTGATCATCGATCCTGTGACGCTTTCGCCAGGGGAGCCTGTGAGCCAGGCGCGGCAACTGATGACGGAGCAGAATGTCAGCGGCATTCCAATAGTTGAGGGAAAGAAGCTCGTCGGGATACTGACGAAGCGCGACCTGAAGTTCCACGTGGACGACACTGTGAAGATAAGCACGGTGATGACGAAGGACAAGCTGGTGACGGGGCCGGCGGGGACGACTCTGAAGCAGGCCGAGGAGATTCTGAAGAAGCACAAGGTTGAGAAGCTGCTGCTGGTGAACGACAAGTTCGAGCTCGCGGGGCTTATCACGATGCGTGACATTGACCGGGTGCATCAGTATCCGAGGGCGGCTCGTGATGAGCGCGGGCGGCTGCGTGTGGGTGCGGCTGTCGGTGTGATGGACTTCGAGAGGATAGAGGCGCTGATAAAGGCGGAGGTTGACGTTGTTGTCGTGGATACGGCACACGGACATTCGCAGAATGTGATAAACACCGTCCGCGAGATAAAGCGGCAGCACAAGATAGACGTGATAGCGGGCAACATCGCGACGGCAGCGGCGGCTGAGGACCTGATAGACGCGGGTGCGGATGCGGTGAAGGTCGGCATCGGGCCGGGTGCGATATGCACGACGCGCATCATCTCGGGCGTTGGCGTGCCGCAGATAAGCGCGATACTGGAATGCGTTGGTGCGGCGGAGAGGTACGGCGTGCCAGTGATAGCGGACGGCGGGATAAGGCATTCAGGCGACATAACGAAGGCGATAGCGGCTGGAGCGTCCAGCGTGATGCTCGGCTCACTGTTCGCAGGGCTTTACGAGAGCCCGGGCGCACTTGTGATATACAAGGGCAGGCAGTTCAAGGAATACCGCGGGATGGGCTCGCTGGGCGCGATGGTGAAGGGCTCGGCGGAGAGATACGGGCAGCGGTACAGCGATGTGAAGGAAAAGCTGGTGCCGGAAGGCGTTGAGGGTCGCGTGCCGTTCAGGGGGATGCTCGCGGATTTCGTGTATCAGCTTGTCGGCGGGCTGCGTGCCGGGATGGGATACTGCGGGACGAAGAACGTCGAGGACCTGCGGAAGAAGACAAGATTCGTGCGGGTGAGCGCGGCGACGGTACATGAATCGCATCCGCACGGGATACAGATAACGAAGGAGGCGCCGAATTATACGGGCGCGGAGACTCTCGAAGAGTAGACTTCACCACAGATTGACACAGATTTGCACGGATTACGCAGGAAGATGAAGCGCGAGGTTGTAGCGATAGTTGATTTTGGCAGTCAGTACGGGCAGCTGATAGCGCGTCGGGTGCGCGAGCACAACGTTTATTCGATGCTGTATCAGCCGAACGTGAGCGCGGGCACGCTGCAGCAGCTTGGCGTGAAGGGGATAATCCTCTCCGGCGGGCCGGCGAGCGTCTATTCGGAGAGCGCGCCGACATGCGACCCGATGCTCTTCAAGATAGGTCTGCCGATACTGGGGATATGCTACGGGATGCAGCTTGGATGCAAGATGCTTGGGGCGAAGGTGGCGCCGGCACAGAGCAGGGAGTATGGCAGGACGAATCTTGAGATAGTTGAGCAGGACAGACTCTTCGCGGGAATGAGCGGCATTACGACGGTGTGGATGAGCCACGGGGACCAAGTGAACAGCCTGAATGCAGATTTCATCTCGCTGGCGAAGACACCGACTTGTCCCTACGCGGCGGTGAAGCACAAGGACGGGAAGTTCTTCGGGGTGCAATTCCACCCGGAGGTAACACACACGCCGAAGGGCAAGGAGATGCTGCGGAATTTCCTTTATGATGTGTGCGGGTGCAGCGGCGACTGGCAGATGAGCGATTTCACGGAGGAGACGGTGGAGGCGGTGCGGGAGAAGGTGGGCAAGGCGAAGGTGATATGCGGGCTTTCGGGGGGCGTGGATTCGGCCGTGACGGCGTCGCTGCTACACAGGGCGATAGGCGGGCAGCTTGCGTGCATATTCGTTGATAACGGGCTACTGCGGAAGAACGAGAGAGAAATGGTGGCCTCGACGTTCAGGGACCACTTCCATATCGACCTGCATGTGGTGGACTGGTCGAAGCAATTCCTGGCGAAGCTGGCGGGGGTGATCGAGCCACAACAGAAACGGCGGATAATCGGGGCGGAATTCATCGAGGCATTCAAGAGCGAGGCGGAGAAGATATCGAACGTGAAGTTCCTGGCGCAGGGGACGCTGTATCCCGATGTGATAGAGTCGGGTAACAAGGATGGGAACCTGGCGGCGAATATAAAGCTGCATCATAACGTGGGCGGACTGCCGGCTGAACTGGGGTTCGAGCTTATCGAGCCGTTGCGCGACCTGTTCAAGGATGAGGTAAGGCTGGTTGGAGAGTACCTGGGGCTGCCTCAAGATATGGTTTGGCGGCACCCCTTTCCGGGGCCGGGGCTGGCGGTGCGCCTGATAGGCGATGTCACGCAGGAGCGGCTGGATATACTTCGTGACGCGGATGAGATACTGATAGATGAGATAAAGGCCGCGGGGCTTTACAGGAAGGTCTCGCAGGCGCTGGCGGTGCTTGTGCCGGTGAAGACCGTGGGCGTGATGGGAGATGAGCGGAGCTACGGGAATGTGATAGCGATACGGAGCGTAGATACAAGCGATTTCATGACGGCGGACTTTTCGCAGATGCCGTTCGAGGTGCTCGGGCGGATATCGACGCGGATAATCAACGAGGTGCGCGGGGTGAACCGGGTGGTCTATGACATTTCGAGCAAGCCGCCGGCGACGATCGAGTGGGAGTAGGAAAGTGAAAAGCGCGAAGAAGCGAGGGTGGAAAAAGAGAGGCAAATGCGTAATGTGAAGTGGTTCGGGCCGTTCGGAGCAGCATATGAAGTTATGGCGACAGAGTCGGCGTGTGGTGAGTGTATTGTGTCTCCTGGTGTTTGTGGGCGGGCAGGTGAAGGCGGCGGAGGAAGCCGCGGTCGCCGAGACGCCGCCGGGTTTCGGTCGGGCGTGGCAGACCTTTGAAGTTGACAAGTGGGTTTTTGCGGAGCGATTCCTTTCCGATTCCAAGAGCGTTTTCTGGAATCAGCCCAATCTGATGGCGCTTGGTCTTGCGGGGATAGCGTCGGGGGTGGTTGACAATAACTGGGACGACAAGGTGGCGGAGGATTTCCGTACTCGCGGGAAGATGTCGAAGACGCTGGATGATGCACTCTATATCACCGGCGGGCCGGCGACGCATTTCGCCCTTACAGGGATATGGTATGGTCTGGCTGCGGGAAGCGACGACGACGAGGGCAGGGAGAAAGCTATCACGATGATGAGCGCGCTGGCGATAACAGGGGCGGCGACGATGAGCCTGAAGTGGGCGGCGCACAATGAATGCCCGAACGGGGCGGAATACGGTTGGCCAAGCGGGCACACATCGAGCACGATGTGCGTGGCGTCAGTTCTGGATGAGTATTACGGACCGACAGTCGGGATACCGGCGTATATATTCACCGGAGTAGTGGGTTACAGGATGATGGAGAGCGGCGATCACTGGGCGAGCGATGTGCTCTTCGGGGCGGTGTTGGGGTATGTGGTGGGGCATACTGTCGCGGGCAAAGGCAAGAGTGTGCAGGTGGCTGGGTGTGACATAGTTCCGTTCAGGGGCGGTAATGGCACGGCGACTGGCATAGCATTGATGAAGCAGTTCTGAGAACATGGTTCAAGGATGGATCCGACGATGGCACGTGTGAAGAAGATATCACTGGGCTGCGACCAC